>Ga0082335_1006744_pt1 | contig 14485 bp, 14 predicted proteins | sample Subgrocontami58m_FD_72375 | JGI IMG/M metagenome (GOLD analysis project Ga0082335, IMG submission 72375) | Subsurface groundwater microbial communities from S. Glens Falls, New York, USA - GMW37 contaminated, 5.8 m (SPADES assembly) (version 2) ...
TCGCGCGTATTTATGGTCTGGATGATTGCATGTCCAATGAATTGTTGGAATTTCCCGACAATGTTTACGGTATCGCTATGAACCTGGAAGAGGACAACGTGGGTGCGATCCTGCTGGGTTCCGACGCCAAAATTAAGGAAGGCGATATCGTAAAAACTACCGGCAAAATAGTACAGGTGCCTGTAGGCAAGGCATTATTGGGTCGCGTCGTGAATGCGTTGGGCCAGCCTATTGATGGAAAGGGACCTATCGCCACCGATGAGTTCAGGTCTATCGAAGGGTCTTCACCCAACGTAGTTGAAAGACAACCGGTAAAAGAACCGCTACAGACCGGTATCAAGGCCATAGACGCCATGATACCGATTGGAAGAGGTCAGCGCGAGCTTATTATTGGCGACAGGCAGACAGGGAAAACCGCCATCCTTATAGACACCATTATTAACCAGCGGGATTCGGGTGTGTATTGTATTTACGTGGCAATCGGGCAGAAGATGTCTACCGTTGCCGACGTCGTGAAAACACTGGAAGAAAGCAAGGTAATGGATAACAGCATTGTTGTCGTGGCTTCCGCTTCAGATCCGGCGCCTTTACAATACATTGCGCCGTATGCCGGATGTGCAATGGGTGAATATTTCAGGGATAACGGCATGCACGCGGTGATTATGTATGACGACTTGTATAAACATGCCATAGCGTATCGCCAGATTTCATTGCTCTTGCGTCGTCCTCCGGGCCGTGAAGCGTTTCCCGGAGACATCTTCAATATCCACTCGCGTCTGTTGGAAAGGGCGGCCAAATTGTGTAATGAACTTGGCGGCGGCTCATTGACAGCGTTGCCGGTGGTAGAAACGCAGGGCGGCGACTATTCAGCATATATTCCGACAAACGTTATTTCAATTACAGACGGTCAGATATACCTGGAAGGCGATCTGTTTAACGCCGGTATCAGGCCTGCAATTTCTGTAGGTTTGTCGGTATCCAGGGTGGGAGGAAATGCCCAGATTCCTGCGATGAAAAAGGTTGCAGGTATGTTGCGATTGACCCTTGCCCAGTATAGGGAACTGGCGTCTTTTGCGCAATTCGGATCGGAGTTGGACAAATTTACCCAGTCACAGTTATCGAAGGGCGAGCGTCTTGTGGAGCTTTTAAAGCAGCCTCAGTACTCGCCCGTTTCGGTGGAAGATCAGATTATGTCTATCTTTGCCGGAATTAACGGATATCTTGACGATATTCCGGTAGATAAAATCAAGATCTTTGATAAGGAATTCCAGAAGTTTATGAAGGGAAAGTACGCTTCCATCGGTATCGAGATCAGGGAAAAGAAAAAACTGGATCAGGAAGTGACGCATAAGCTGGAGAACGCAATAAAGGAATTCAAGCAAACCTTTGGGAAGAAAGGTTAAAGGATGCTCAGCACAAGAGAAATTAAACAACGCCTGAGAAGCATTACCAGTATCAAGCAGATTACCAGAGCCATGGAGATGGTTGCGGCGAGTCGGCTGAAAAGGGTAGAGTCCCGAGTGGTAGCGTCGCGGGCATACACAGTGAGAATGCAACAGGTTTTGAGTCACCTGGTTTCATCGCCGTCGCTGGAAACATCTCTTTCTTGTTTCACTGAAAAAGGGCTGGAAAATCCTGTCATTAAGGTTATTCTCATAACGGCTGATAAAGGACTTTGCGGGGCATACAACAACAACATCATTCAGAAGGTTGTGAGATTTATCAAAGAGCAGACCGGTAAACAGGTGAAATTAATCCTGCTCGGAAGAAAAGGGAATTTGTATTTTTCTAAGAGAGATTATACCATTGAGAAGTACTTCCAGGAAAACGTGGAAAAGTTCGGTTACAACCAGGTTAAAGAACTGGCCACTCAGTTAATCAAAGGGTATGAGGCTGGTGAGTTTGGGCAGTTACATCTGTTCTTTACCAAATATCATACGGCAATGCAGTCTTTTCCCACCGGCATGCGTTTACTGCCTATAGAAAAAGGCGCATTTGAGTCAAAAGAGAAATCGAAGGGCGAATATATATTTGAGCCTTCGGCAGACCAGATACTCGGTAACCTGTTTCCCAAATATATTGAAACCCAGCTTTATCAGTGTATTTTGGAGTCTATGACATCAGAATATGCCGCCAGGCGGGTAGCTATGATTGCCGCGACAGAGAACGCCGGAGAGATGATTGAAGAATTGGCCCGTACGTATAATAAGGCCCGGCAGGAGGCGATTACCAAGGAGTTGCTTGAAGTTGTTTCTGGCGCTGAGGCCTTGGTGCGATAACGTTTCGTAGCGGCAGAAAAGAAATTGTTGTGGAGTGTGTATGTGGAAACAATCGCGGATTAACTGAGACGAGCACATAGTTTCCAGATTCTTAATAAATAATAATTGGTACGAAAGAAGGAAGGAGTACGACCTTTGGCAGCAAAAAAGAAAGAAAATAAAGGAACCATTGCGCAGGTGATTGGACCCGTTGTAGACATACGGTTTACACCGGGAAATCTTCCTGCCATAAAGAATGCCATTAGCATAAAAGACCCGGAGAGAAAGATTTCAGTAATTGCTGAAGTTGCCCACCATCTCGGCGACGATACAGTCCGGTGTATCGCAATGTCCACAACCGACGGCCTGGTGCGCGGCGCTGAGGCGATTGATACCGGCGCAGCCATTACTGTGCCTGTGGGAAAAGAGGTTTTGGGCAGGGTGTTTAATTTGTTGGGAGAACCCATTGATAAGCTGGGAGAAGTGAAAACGACGCACCGCCTTTCCATTCATCGTCCTTCTCCTTCGTTTGACGAGAGAGAGACGACAACGACGGTGTTGGAAACAGGTCTGAAAGTTATTGACTTGCTTGCGCCTTTTGCGCGTGGCGGAAAAATAGGGTTGTTCGGGGGCGCTGGGGTAGGAAAGACCGTGCTGATTATGGAGCTTATCCGCAGTATCGCTACCGAACACGGAGGGTATTCTGCATTTGCTGGCGTTGGCGAAAGGACGCGCGAAGGGAACGACCTGTGGCTGGAAATGAAGGAATCGGGCGTTATAGATAAGACCGTGCTGGTATTTGGCCAGATGAACGAGCCTCCTGGCGCGAGGCTCAGAATAGCCCTGACCGGTCTTACCATGGCGGAATATTTCAGAGACACCGAAGGACAGGACGTGCTTCTGTTCATTGACAATATCTTCAGGTTTGTTCAGGCAGGTTCCGAGGTGTCGGCTCTTTTGGGTCGTATGCCGTCTGCCGTAGGTTATCAGCCGACGCTTGCAACAGAAATGGGAGATTTACAGGAACGGATTACAACAACCAAAAAGGGTTCTATTACCTCGTTACAGGCTGTTTATGTGCCTGCCGACGATTTTACCGACCCTGCTCCGGTAACCACATTTCCACATCTGGATGCAACCATCGCATTGTCCCGTCAAATAGCCGAGTTGGGTATTTATCCTGCGGTTGACCCGCTGAGGTCTACATCCAGGATTCTTGACCCAAGAATCGTCGGACAGGAACATTATGAGGTTGCAAGAGAAGTTCAGAGGATATTGCAGCGTTACAAAGAACTTCAGGACTTTATTGCCATCCTTGGTATGGAAGAACTCTCGGAAGATGATAAGATACTGGTTGCAAGGGCAAGAAGATTACAGAGATTCCTTTCCCAGCCGTTCTTTGTCGCCGAGCAGTTTACAGGAACAAAGGGAAAATATGTGCCTTTGAAAGAGACCATCAGGGCGTTTAAGGAAGTGGTCGAAGGTAAGCACGATAATCTTCCTGAACAGGCGTTCTACATGGTGGGCAGCATTGACGAGGTGGTAGAAAAAGCGAAGCAGATGGGCGGCTAACTATGGCAAAAACATTCAAATTCGAGATCGTAACACCTGAAAAAGTTGTTTACAGCGACGCGGTACAGGGCATTTCTGCAGATGGAACTGAGGGATCCCTTGGTGTCCTTGCAGGTCATGCGCCGCTGATCACGGAACTCCAGACAAGTATTTTAACGGCTACGGATGCGAACGGCAAAACGTTTCGCTTTGCCCTGGATAGAGGTTTCCTGGAGGTTATGGCAAACAGCGTCATTGTGCTGACCGATGCATGCGTTGCTGAAGACGCGGTTGATGTGGAAAAAGCACGTACTGAAAAAGATGATGCGGAAAAGATCATCGCGTCGGCAGGAAGCGCTGAAGAAAAACAAAAAGCGCAGGCCACCCTGAAGCGTGCCACGACGTGGTTAAAGCTGGTGAACAAATAAAAGACGTTCTACCTCAAAATGGAAAAATACAAAGACGAAGAATGAGAGAATGGTTCGGCGGATGCCATTCTCTCATTAATACCTGCGATTTGTATTTTTTTCTTGCCTATCCTTACACATCAATTTACTATTGAGGCGCCATAACGAAGCATCCTTACTATCTTCCATAATTTAGCGGACACACCGGGTTCTCTATGGAAACAAAGATCAAATATAATTATCAGGACTATTTGCAACTATCTGACGATAGGCGATACGAGATTATAGATGGAGACCTGTTTATGGTGCCTTCTCCCAATGAAGCACATCAGTACATTCTGTCTAATATTTTTTATATTCTTTCTGACCATGTGAGAAAAAATAAACTGGGTGCTGTTTACTGTGCGCCATTTGATATCCTTTTCACAGAGGAGGACGTTGTTCAACCCGACCTTATTTTTGTGTCCAATGAAAACGCAAAAGTTATCACAAAGGACAACATTAAAGGCACGCCTGACCTGCTTGTGGAAATACTGTCGCCTTCCACATCCAAAAGGGACATGGGGATTAAGAAGAAATTGTACGCAAGACATGGTGTGCGTGAATACTGGATTGTTGACCCGAAAAATGAGACGGTCGAGGTGTATAGCTTAAAAGGCCTGGAGTTTGAGAGTAAACTGCATGGGGTGCAGGATTGTCTGCATTCTTGTGTGATTAAAAATCTGACAGTTGAAGTGAAGGGAATTTTTGTCTAGACGATATTTAAGATAATTTACCGTAGAGGTTATTATTTATGGCAATACTCATTACTGGTGGCGCGGGATTTATCGGTAGTCACTTTGTCCGCCGTCTGATTAATCAGGGCCGACGGGTAGTGGCGCTCGATAAGTTAACCTACGCAGGAAATCTGGAAAATCTGAAGGACGTTACAGAAGACCCGAAAAAGTCCAAACTGTTCAGGTTTTATAAGGGAGACATCTGCGAGCAGGGATTGGTGGAACGCATTCTGTCGGAAGAAGGCATTGATACTATTGTCAACTTCGCCGCAGAATCACACGTAGACCGGAGCATTTCCAGCGCAAGCACCTTTATTGATACCGATATGAAGGGCGTCTTTGTGCTGCTGGAGGCGTCGAAAAAATTTACCATAAAAAAGTTTATTCAGATATCCACGGATGAAGTGTACGGTACCGCCCATTACGGCGCTTTTACGGAAACGGACGCCTTAAATCCAAGCAATCCGTACTCTGCCAGCAAGGCAGGCGGCGACAGGCTGGCCTATGCGTACTGGGTAACGTATAAATTGCCGGTTGTTATTACACGGGCGTCCAATAACTACGGGTCGCATCAGTATCCGGAAAAATTTATTCCCCTCTTTATCACAAATGCGCTTGAAGACAAAAAGCTGCCGCTTTATGGCGATGGGAAGCAGGTGCGGGACTGGATTCACGTGGATGACCACTGTGACGCAATTGATTTTCTCATGGCCCACGGTAAAGATGGCGAAGTGTATAATGTCGGCGGTGGGAATGAACGGTATAATATTGACACGGCGCACTTCATCCTGAATGAACTCAAAAAACCATTATCATTACTGGAGCATGTTAAGGACAGAGAAGGTCACGACAGGCGTTACGCCCTGGATTGCGCCAAATTGGCGTCTTTGGGGTGGAAACCAAAAATTGGATTTGAAAATGGACTAAAAAATACGATACAATGGTATTTAAATAATCAGTCTTGGTGGAAACATATTAAAAATGGCGAATTCAGGGACTATTATCATAGGCAATACGAACATCGTTTTGCGGGTAGCAAGGCGTAAAAGGTTTGCATGACTTGTTTGTGTAAAAGAGGATACTTGGTATGTTGAGCGCAATCATGTTGGAAAACAGAAGATGGATTATATCCATACGGGAAAAGACAAAAATTCTGTGGAAGACCTTGTGCGATTTTAAAAAAAGGCACAAACCGCATTTTCTTCAATGCGCGGTTGTGTATATGTCGGTTAAGATTGGGGTCATTCTCCTCGCCACCTTTACGTCATTGGCGCTGTTGTTAACTTATGTAAGTCAGCACATTGCATTGGAGATGACAAAGACCAAGGCGCTTCTCCTGACGACCCCGTTAACGCTGATCATTATGCTGAAGCTCTATTTTATCTTTAAGATGCTGATGACGTATGAAAGATCGAGGGAGATGATTAAATCTGTCCTCGGTGTGATGTGGTTGAAAGGTAGGCAGCAGATGGAAGAAACAATCCCTGCGCCGCCTCTTTCCCTGGAAAAGGCCAAGAATTATTGAATCGGGCAGCACAAGAATGGTAACCAGATACAGGGTTTTATGAGAAATCAGATAAGCCAGTTGATACATGCAATAAAAGGGAGCGTCCTAAAAAACGCTCCCTTTTTTATTCCATTTTTAACAGGGGTTGTCATTTTTACAGGATGCGAATTTGCTTTTGGTTTTTCCGGTGGGCCGCCTGCGGAGCGGACAGGTAATCCGGAAGAAACCTGCGGCGACGACACCTGCGCCTCTTCCTGCCACACCGGCTTTTCAGTAAATTCAGGCGCCGCCAGGTTCTCGGTAAGCCAGGCTTCCTCACAGTACAAGCCGGGCCAAACCATAGACGTTACAATTGCATTTAATGAGACATCCGCTCCTATCCATGGATTTGAGATTACCGCTGTGGATGCGTCCGGTAACAAAGTTGGCGCTTTTTCAGCCAAAGACGAGACGACACAAACAGAACCGTACGATAACCTTTATGCTGCGCATACCAGGGTGGGAACGGTGGAAAACCGGTGGACGGTTCAATGGACTGCCCCAACGGCAAATGTTTCAAGCCCCATCACCTTTTATGCCGTTGGAAATGCGGCGAATGGTAACAGCATGAGCAACGGGGATTATATTTACACCGATACTGCCACGATCTCACTGGCAACTGAATGCGCGCCGTCAACGTTGAAGATCAAGCCGAAAAAAGTGGCGCTAAAACGGGGGAAGAGTGCGGTTGTTACCGTCACCGTGAAAGGAGAAAATAATGAGCCTTGTGCTAACCATACGGTGTATGCGTCTGCAGAAAATAAAAAAGTTTCCATAGATGAAAGCATGGAAACAAACGATAAAGGCAAAGCGAAATTTACGGTAACCGCAGGGAACGAAAAAGGGAAAGATACCCTCACCTTCAGCACAAAAGACGACGATACCGAGATTACAAAAAGCATTAAGGTGTTAGTGAAATAGCGTTTTAGGGGGAAAGAGATGAAACCACTCCTGGGAGTGAAACCCACCTCTCGTTCCCCTCACAGAAGGGAATTAAGGGGTGGATAGAAGAGGTTGGATGAAGTGCTGCACACCCAACAAAACAACCTATAAATAAAAAATTTCCCTCTATTAACGGGAGGGATTAAGGGAGGGTGATTCGCGTGTTTCCTTTATGGATTATATTGTTGTTACTGCTTACAGTTGGCTGTTTTTTCCCAAAAACGGTCTTATCACAGGTAACGTTTACTGACGTTACTGATTCGGCAAACGTCGGGAATAATGCCCGCGGCCTGGGCGCTGCATGGGGCGATTACAATAACGACGGTTTCCTGGATATATACGTTTCCAACTATAATGACGTAAATGTCCTTTATAAAAACAACGGTGACGGGACATTCTCCAGTGTTGCGGGCAGCGCTGGGGTAAATGACGATAGCACCGGTATTGATATTGCCTGGGGAGATTACAACAACGATGGATTTTTAGACCTTTATGTCGTGAATGATGTGGGCGCTGGCTATGGCGCAAAGAATCTCTTATATAAAAATAATGGTGATGGTACGTTTACCAACGTTGCCGATGAAGCAGGGGTGAGCAGTCGGGGATACGGGCTCTGCGCCGCCTGGGCGGATTATGACAGCGATGGTTTCCTGGATCTTTATGTGACCAACAATGCCCACACGATCTTCTGTTATGGTCAGTCAAATAAATTGTACAGAAACAGAGGCGATGGTTCATTCGAGGATATTACAGAAACCGCCGGTGTGGGAGAGAAGGGGAACAGTATGGGCATTGCATGGTGCGATTATGATAACGATGGCGATCAGGACTTCTGCGTGCTGAACTTTGCCAGCCCGTATCTGGACGATCCCGAAGGCAACCCCAGCGTGCTGTATCAAAATAACAACGGTGTCTTTAGCGATGTTGCTTCTTCTGTTGGGGTTGAGCATACCGATGGAGGTCACGGCGTGGCATGGGGCGATTATGATAATGATGGCGACATGGATCTCTACATCGCCAACAACAGCGCCATACTCTCTACCTCTCCCCAAAGCTCTTCATCGGGGAAGAATGTGTTGTATCGTAATGATGATGGCGCGTTTACTGATGTGACTGATGAGGCAGGGGTGGGAGGCGTCCTGACGAGCACGGAGGTTACCTGGGTGGATTATGATAATGACGGAGACCTTGATCTGCACGTGGTAAACGGCGGGATTCAGGGTAATCAGAGCAGCGTGCTGTACGAAAATAAGGGAAGCGGTATTTTTCAGGATGCGGCGAGCGCGGCCGGCATTCAAAATACCGGACCGGGAGAGGGCGCAACGTGGGGCGATTACGATAACGATGGCGATATGGACCTGTATGCAATAAATTATAGCGAGTCAAATAAATTGTATAGAAATAATGGCAACAGCAATCACTGGATTATTATTAAGGCTGTGGGTACGACAAGCAACAAGGCGGGGATTGGCGCGAGGATTGAGGCAACAACCGGCGCAGGCACGCAAATCAGGGAGGTGGATGGCGGTTCTGGTTTTTCCTCTCAGGATAGCCTATGGGTACACTTTGGCCTGGGCAGCGCTGAAACAATAAGCACCCTGAAGATACGATGGCCCGGCGGAAAGGTACAAACACTTTCCGATGTTGCAGCCGACCGGATGCTGACGATTACCGAGGAATTAAATTAGGCCTTCGGCGGCTATTATCTGTTTAATACGTAGGGCAAGGCTTTAGCCTTGCAACTGTCCGAACACGCGCTAGAGATGGCAACCCTAAAGGGTCGCCCTACTTTGCGGGTTCAAGTTTGCAACTTGAACCTGGAGGTTTATGTATTTCTGGGCGTAGTGACTGTTCTACTGGGTATCGTTTGTTCAAACTACAGGGTTCAGGTTGCAAACCTGAACCCGCCCGATTTGGTAGGAGCCGTCTCCCGACGGCGATTGAGGGTGTACGGCAGCGTATAAGCGCCCGTTCGCCAACAGGAGTTGGCTCCACCAAAAACATTGAAATTCCTGAACATAAATTAGGCTGCCTTTGGCAACGCCTTTTAAGCTCCCCTCTAGAAAGAGGGGTTGGGGGTGTGTTACGGCAATCAGACAGACACCATTCCAGGTGTGGGCATTGGCAAAGGGGATACAGGAAGTGTTATTCTTTTTATGAAATACTATGTATCCATCATAATTTTGTTAATTCTGTGTGGCGATACCGCATCGGGCTTTCTTTTTGGTCCCATTGCGGGTCGTACGGGCGCGCCCAACGATATCTGTGACGGCCTGACCTGCAACGTAACTCCCTGCCATGATACCTACGGCTTGAATACCGGAACGGCGACGTTTTCGATAACCGCTCCTTCTTCTTACGAAAAGGGGGAGACCATGGACATACGGGTTTCATTTCAAAATTCCACCGCAAGCCTGCATGGGTTTGAGATTACCGCCGTGGATGAAAACGACGCCAGGGTAGGCACATTCACGACTGCTAACGACAAGGCGCAAACTGAATCGTACCTGAATCAATACGCCGCCCACACGACCATCGGTACGGCAGAATCAGGTTGGACGGTGCAATGGACTGCCCCTTCAGGAAATGTTTCTGATACGATTACGTTTTATGCAGCGGGAAACGAGGCCAATGGCGATGGCACAAGCAAGGGAGATTATATTTATGCAACTACGGCTGCCATTTCTCTGGCGGAAGAATGCGCGCCTTCGATACTAAAGGTGAAGCCTAAAAAGTTGGTGGTGAAACGAGGGAAGAGTGCGGTTGTTACGGTCACTGTCAAGGGTGCGGATAACAAGCCATGCGCAAACCACACGGTGTATGCGACTACTGCGGATAAAAAAGTCACCCTTGCTGAAAGCGCGGAAACAGACGATAGCGGTAAGGTGAAATTTACAGTAACTGCGGGGGAAGAAAAGGGGAAGGATACTATTACCTTCAGCACAAAAGACGCCCGTGCAGAGATTACAAAAAATATTAAGGTGCTCGTGAAGTAGTGTCTCAGTGGCGCGAGAGAAATTTTCTCCTGGGAGTAATACCTACCCCTCATTCCCCTCCCGGGAGGGGATTAAGGGGTGGGTTGAAGATATTTGATGCGGCGCAGCTCGCCCAAAAACAACCGATAAATATACATTTTTCTGCCATTGATGGGAGGAATTGATTGAGGGTAATCAGTATGTTTCCTTCAGGAATTATTTTGTTGTTGCTCTGTGCGATTGGTTGCGTGTGTCCAGCGGTAGCGTTGTCACAGGTGACGTTTACCGATGTTACGGGGACGGCAACCGCAGGCAATTCTGTTAGGGGAATGGGCGCTGCATGGGGTGATTACAACAATGACGAGCTTCTTGATATTTATGTGTCGAATTATAAGGACAAAAATATCCTGTATAAAAATAATGGCGACGGCAGTTTTTCTGATGTTACCGGTGACGCGGGTGTGGGGGATACCGAAGCGGGCGCCGGTATTGCCTGGGGCGATTATAATAACGACGGCTTCCTCGATTTGTTTTTGGTCAACGACGTGGGTCCTGGCTTTGGCGCGAAAAAGGTGCTCTACAGGAACAACGGCGATGGTACATTTACCAATGTGGCAAAAGAGGCAGGTGTGGAAAATATCGCATTCGGGATGGCAGCGGCCTGGTCTGACTATGATAATGACGGCCACCTGGACGTCTTTGTAACGAATAATGCGCACGTGATGATTTGTGACGGCCAGCCTAACAAACTCTTCAGAAATAAGGCGGACGGCGCCTTCGAGGATGTTACGGACGCCGCCGGGGTTGGCGATCTGGGAAATGGAATGGGGCTGGCGTGGTGCGATTATGATAACGACGGCGATCAGGACGTCTACGTATTAAATTTTGATAATTACGATTTTGCCCCTCCTGAAAATACACCCGGTATTTTATACAAGAATAACGGAGACGGAACGTTTTCCAACGTGACCGATGATGCTGGTGTTGCAAATGAAATGGGGGGATTTGGTGTGGCCTGGGGCGACTATAACAATGACGGGAATATGGATATCTTTATCGCAAACCTGAAGGATATCTATCCGAGCGCAAAGAACGTTCTATTCAGAAATAATGGCGATGGGACGTTCAGTGACGTAACGGACAGCGCAGGCGTTGCGGATGAAGAAGAGAGCACCGAGGTGACATGGGTGGATTACGACAATGACGGCGATCTGGATTTACACGTTGTGAACGGCGGCATCGGCGCGTCTCAACCATGCGTGCTCTACCGGAATAATGGTGATGAGACGTTTACTGACGTTGCGAACGAGGCAGGCATTCAGTACGTTGGCCATGCACAGGGGGCATCATGGGGAGATTATAATAACGACGGGAACATGGACCTGTATTTGGTAAATTACGGCGAGCCGAATGTCCTATATCGGAATAATGGGAACAGCAATCACTGGATTGTTATTAAAACGGTAGGTACGACAAGCAACAGGGCGGGGATTGGTGCGAGGATTGAGGCAACAACCGGCACGAGCACGCAAATCCGGGAGGTGGATGGCGGTTCTGGCTTCTGCTCCCAGGATAGTCTGTGGGTGCACTTTGGTCTGGGTAATCACGAAACAATTGATACGCTGAAGATCAAGTGGCCTGGCGGAAAGATACAAACACTTTCCGATGTTAAGGCAGACCGGATACTCACGGTTACGGAAGAATGAAATCAGGTGGTTTAAGGGATCGTCCGGTGGTTTGAGGATGGTGCGAACAAACTCTATTTTCTTGCAAATAATCTGTTTTTTCGTGACAATTCGTGTCCATTCGTGGCTAACGATTACTATTACAAACAGTATCCTGTTTCGTAACAAAAAAGAACCTGATTCAACTGCAAGATTAAAGACCTGACCCTGTTGGCTGTTGAGCTCCAGTAAATTGGTAAAAAAGAATCAGTTGCTGCAAGAATAAAATGCCCTCGTGACTCTCATTAAAGGAGCATCCGATGCCGGTTGTTAAACCAAGTATTGTGGTAGATTTTATTGATAAGGCGTACCCCTTCGCAAAAGAAAATAAAAATGAAGAAATTAGTTGTCATAATGCTCCAACTATTGCGGCTATAATTGGATTAGTCGAAAAAATTCCTAATGAACATTTTTCATTAGTTTCAAGTGAAGATTTTGCTCTTTTTGTCGCAGCTCTTGAAGCACTAAAGACATCAGTTGCAAAATGGCAAGTTCCAACCTATGATTATCTTCAACATAAATTATCAGGTTTAAATTGCTTAAAAGGTTGTCATCCTCTTTCAGTAATTCGTGAAACCCTTTCAAAATATCCGGATGAGGCTATTAGTGAAAAAACCGATAATCTAACTTTTTTAGCAAAAGATACAGATTTTAATTACTCAATAAAATTAGATATTTCAAATAGCCACATTTCTCACAATAATGGCCAATATAAAGCCGCGTGCGTGTTAGCTGGTTCTGTAATTGAGGCTTTATTGCTTTGGGGTCTTAAAAAGAATAATATTTCCGATTTTCAGCCTTTGGTTGAGAAATGGGCTGCTCGAAGGTCAAAAGAAGGTAAGTCTAAGCCTAAAATTCCTGATCCAGAAATCAACAAATGGTGTTTAGAAGAATTAATAAATATTTCCAGAGAAGCTAATCTTATTTCTGAGGGTTTAGCAAATGCCCTCAGCCAAGTACAAACTTTTAGAAATTTAATTCACCATGGTAGACAAGAAAGATTGGGTCAAAAACCAAGCCGAGGAACATCCTTGCTTTCTCTTGGCGGCATGGAAAGTTTAATAGAGGAGTTTGAAAAATTACACGCAAATGGAAAATTATAAAAGCCTCAGTATAGTGAAAAATGTAGTGTTGGTTCTTGTGGTTGTTTTGGCAGGATTCATTGGACTTACCGATATACACGCAAAAGGAAAGGGATCGTCCGGCGGTTACAAATTATACAAAGGTGGAAGAGCGATTGATGGAGATACCTTTCGGTATAAAGGCCAACGCTATCGTATTCAACAATATAATGCCCCTGAGTTAGGACAGCCAGGCTCAAAGAAAGCTACGCGTGATTTACAGAGAAAACTTAACTCTGGAAAGTACAAATGGAGTCCTGTCGCAAAAGATGTCTACGGACGAACAATCGTGAAGGAGAAGGGAAAATAATATTTGTCGCACTCGCTGATATTATTGAAACTGACAGGGTGAATAAAGGGGGCAGAGGCCAGAATGAAAAGAGATGTAAATTTTCAGAAAGAAATTGAAGTGCTAAAGGAGAATTTGGTTATTGAACAATGAAGGTTTGACCCTAAGCAATTTGATTATTACATGATACAACTTACTATTACAGGATTATTGCACTGAATAGTGTTGGAACATCATACGGGAGTGAAACGTCTTTCACAACAAATCCCCCCAGTCCTCCAACTGTAATCACTGGGGCTACATCGAATGTCGAAAGTAATTCGGCAAATCTGTATGGCAATGTTAACGCAAATGAGTTTTTAACAACAGTGTGGTTTGAATATGGGAAGGACAGTGGTTCATATAGTAACACATCTTCCACTACAAGTGTGAGTGGTTCAGATAATTTGGAGGTACGTATCGGTATAATTGGTTTATCAGCAAATACGACATATTATTACAGGGTTGTAGCGCAGAACAGCGCTGGAACTTCGTATGGCAGTGAAAGATCATTTACTACATTATTATTGCCAGACGGTACTATTTCCGGATATGTATCCGATACCAAAGGCAACCCCATTGAATCCGCAAAACTCACACTCGACGGTAAAAAGACGTTCATTTCAATTACTACATTTTCTGATTCGGAGGGATTTTTTGCATTTTACGATTTAGATGCAGACACGTATATCATCAAGGCATCTAAGAGGGGTTATATGAAATTTAAAAAGAAAACTAAGGTGGACTGGTTTGTCAAGACCAATTACTATTAATATTTAGATGCATTAATTCATCAATCTACAGTGTGCAGAAGGGTAACGGAAGGAGCCCGTAGGGCGACTGGAGTTACCCTTCTG
>Ga0082335_1006745_pt1 | contig 14482 bp, 7 predicted proteins | sample Subgrocontami58m_FD_72375 | JGI IMG/M metagenome (GOLD analysis project Ga0082335, IMG submission 72375) | Subsurface groundwater microbial communities from S. Glens Falls, New York, USA - GMW37 contaminated, 5.8 m (SPADES assembly) (version 2) ...
TGGCCCGCGGGGAAGGGCGGATCGAGGCGGCGACGGCGGCGCTCGAGCGGCGGCCGGCCTTCGCCGAGGCCTTTTTCTTCCGCGGGATTGCGCAGGTGGACGCGCGGCGCTTCGCCGAGGCGCGGGCCGACTACGACCGCGCGCTGGAGATCAACCCGCGCTACGCCGAAGGCTTCCTCGTGCGCGGCGACCTGCGCGGGTACCTGGGGGACCCGGAGGGCGCGCTGGCCGACTTCGGGCGGGCGCTGGAGATCAACCCGAAGTTCGCGGAGGCGCTGCATCGCCGGGGCGTGGTGCGATTCGGGCTGAAGCGGTCCGGGGAGGCGGCGGAGGACTTCCGCGCGGCAATCCTGCTCCGGCCCGGCTTCCTCGATGCCCGCTTGAACCTGGCGGCGTCGCTGTTTCAGGCGGGGGACCTGGAGGGGGCGCTGCGCGAATACAACGAGCTGATCGCCGAAGGGGGGGAGACGGCGCGGGTGTTCGTGGATCGCGCGTCGGTGCGTTCCCGGCGGGGGGACGACGCCGGCGCGATCCGCGACTGCGACGAGGCGATCCGCGTCGAGCCGCGCTATGCGCGCGCCTGGTCGGTGCGCGGGCACACGCGCGAGCGGCGCGGCGATCTCCGCGGGGCGCTCGAGGACTTCGACCGCGCGCTCGAGCTCGACCCGCGTGACGCGGAGGCGGCGATCAATCGCGGGGGGCTGCGGGGGCGCTTCGGGGACTGGCGCGGGGCGCTCGAGGATGCCGAGCGGGCGATCCAGCTCGACCCGCGTCGGCCGGAGGGCTTCCACAATCGCGCGGTGGCCCGGGAGGCGACCGGCGACCTGGCCGGGGCGCTGGAGGACTGCGAGCGCGCGGTCGCGCTCGGTCCCGAGCTTGCGATCGTGTGGGTCACCCGGGCCGCGATGCGCGAGAAGAAGGGAGATGTCGCCGGCGCCGGCGCCGACTACGACGAGGCGGTGAAGCGCGACCCTGGGTACGCCAACGGCTGGTACAATCGCGCCCGCTTCCGGCACATCCAGGGCGACCTGCGCGGGGCGCTGGAGGACTACGGCAAGGCGATCGAGGCCGGCACCCGCTCGCCGGAACCGTACGCCAGCCGCGGGGTGGTGCGCCTGAAGCTGGGCGATCCGGCGGGGGCGGCGGAAGACTTCGATCGCGCGCTCACACTCGATTCCCGGCACGTGCTCTCCTACAAGAACCGGGCGTGGCTGCGCGTGCGGACCGGCGACCTCGCGGGGGCGCGCGCGGACGCGGACAAGGCGGTGGAACTGGCGCCGGAGTCGTCGGAGTCATGGACCCTGCGAGGCGCGGTGCGCCGGGTGCAGGGGGACCCCGCCGGCTCGCGCGAGGACCTGGACCGCGCGATCGGGCTGGACGGCAAGAATGCGCAGGCCTGGTCGCACCGCGGGCTCGCCCGCTACGACTTGGGCGACCTCGCGGGAGCTGCGGAGGATCTCGAACAGGCGCTCGCGCGCGCGCCCGATGACCTGATCGCACTCGGGAATCGCGCGATGGTCCGCATCGACGCGGGGGATGCGAAAGGGGCGCTCGCCGACCTCGACCGGGTGCTCGCGGGAAAGCCGGACGACCGCGACGCCCGGTTCCGGCGCGCCCTTCTGCGGTCCGCCGCCGGCGATCACGAAGGTGCGCTCGTGGACGCCGATCGCGCGCTGGCCCTGCAGCCGGAGGATCCGGACGGGCTCCACTTGCGCGGGACGGTGCGCGCGGCGGCCGGCGACCTGAATGGAGCGCTGCAGGAGTTTGACGCCGCCTTGAAGCGGCGCCCGGAGTTCCCCGATGCGTTGGTGCACCGGGGGCAGAACTTCGCGGCGCTCGCCGACGAGGACCCGGCGCGCGCCCGGGAGCGGCTCGAGGCCGCGGTCGCCGACATCGCCCGGGCGCTCGAGCTCGCCCCGGCGGATTGGAGCTACCGCAAGGCCGTGAGCGGCCTGCTCGCGGAATTGCGCGAGCGGGCCAAGGCGGCGGGGGGTAAGTAGGCGCGGCATTGGACGACTCGCCCGAATTGACTCCCCGCCCCGCCGCCCCCGTGCTATCCTCCGCGCCATGTCCGTCCCCGCCGACTTCGTCCACTTGCACGTCCACAGCGACCGCAGCCTGCTCGACGGAGCCTGCCGGGTCGATGAGATCTGCGAGACCGCCAAGCGGTTGGGGATGCCCGCGGTCGCCCTCACCGACCACGGCAACCTGTTCGCCGCCCTCGATTTCTACCAGAAGGCGCAGCAGCACGGGGTCAAGCCGATCCTCGGCTGCGAGGTCTACGTCGCCCCCGGCAGCCGCCACGATCGCAAGGGACGCGGCGGCATGGAGGGAGGCGCCACCCACCTCACCCTGCTCGTCGCCAGCGACCGCGGCTTCCACAACCTGATCCAGCTCTCCTCCCTCGCCTTCCAGGAGGGCTTCTACTACAAGCCGCGCATCGACCGCGAGCTCCTCGCCCGCCACAGCGAGGGGATCATCGCCCTCTCCGGCTGTCTTTCCAGCGAGTTCTGCCGCCACCTCCGCGCCGACATGCCCGAGAAGGCGCGCAAGACCGCCGACGAGCTGCGCGCGATCCTCGGCCACGGCAACTTCTACATCGAGATCCAGGACCACGGCTTCGCCGAGCAGCGCGACACCTACCGCGAGGCCCTGCGCATCGCCCGTGAGTTGGAAATCCCCGTCGTCGCCACCAACGACGTCCACTACATCAGGCCGACCGACGCCGAGGCCCACGACGTCCTCGTCTGCATCGGCAACGGCAGCCTCGTCTCCGACGCCAACCGCATGCGCTACCCGACCGACCAGTTCTACTTCAAGACCGCGGACGAAATGCGGACCCTTTTCAAGGAAGTCCCCGACGCGATCGCCAACACCGTCGCGATCGCCGAGCGCTGCGCGGTCGAGATCCCCTTCGGCGGCCAGCACCTCCCCGCCTTCGCCTGCCCCGACGGCAAGTCCCAGATGGAGCATCTGCGCGACCTGGTCGAGGATGGTCTGCGCCGCCGCTACGCCGACATCTCCGACCCGATCCGCGAGCGCCTCCAGCTCGAGCTTGCCACCATCGAAAAGGCGGGCTTCGCCGACTACTTCCTCATCGTCTGGGATTTCATCCATTGGTCGCGCAAGAACGGCGTCCCGGTCGGCCCGGGACGCGGCTCCGCGGCCGGCAGCCTGGTCGCCTACTGCCTCGGCATCACCGACGTCGACCCGCTCAAGTACGACCTGCTGTTCGAGCGCTTCCTCAACCCCGGCCGCATCGAGATGCCGGACATCGACGTCGACTTCTGCCAGGAAAAGCGCGGCCTCGTCATCGACTACGTGCGCGAGAAATACGGCAAGGACAACGTCTGCCAGATCATCACCTACGGCACCATGCTCGCCCGCGCCGCCGTGCGCGACGTCGGCCGCGCTCTCGCCGTCCCCCTCGCCGAGGTCGACAAGATCGCCAAGAAAATCCCCGGCGGCATGATCGAAGGCAAGCCGATCAAGCTCAAGGCCGCCATCGAGGGCGAGCCCGAGATCAAGCAGCTCTACCAGACCGACCCCCAGGTCAAGCGCCTCCTCGACATCTCCATGCGGCTCGAAGGCGCCTGCCGCCACGCCTCCACCCACGCCGCGGGCGTCGTGATCGCCGACCGCCGGTTGAGCGACTACGTTCCCCTCTATCTCAACCAGGGGGAAATCACCACCCAGTGGTCCATGGAAGACCTGGCGAAAATCGGCCTGCTCAAGATGGACTTCCTCGGGCTCAACACGCTCACCATGATCGAGCGCGGGCTCGAGATGATCCGCAAGTCCCGGGGCGAGGCCCCCGACATCTCCGCGATCCCGCTCGACGACAAGAAGACCTACGAGATGCTCGCCAAGGGGGAATCGACCGCCGTGTTCCAGCTGGAATCCGGCGGCATGCGCGACCTGCTCCAGAAAATGAAGCCCGACCGCTTCGAGGACCTGATCGCCATCCTCGCCCTGTACCGCCCCGGCCCGCTCCAGAGCGGCATGGTCGATACCTACGTGGCCTGCAAGCACGGCCACAAGAAGATCGAGTCGATGCATCCGCTCATCGACCCGATCCTGGCCGAGACCAACGGCGTGATCCTCTATCAAGAGCAGGTCATGCGCATCGCCAACCGCATGGGCGGCCTGACGCTCTCCGAAGCCGACGGCCTGCGCAAGGCGATGGGCAAGAAGAAGAAGGAGATCCTGGCCAGGTACAAGGACCAGTTCGTCGCGGGGGCGCAGAAGAACGGGGTCGGGGAAGAGACCGCGCGCAAGATCTTCGAGTTGATGGAGTTCTTCGCCGGCTACGGCTTCAACAAGAGCCACAGCACCGCGTACGCCTGGGTCTGCTACCAGACCGCGTGGCTCAAGGCCAGCTTCCCGGTGGAGTTCCTCGCCGCGGTGATGTCGTGCGAAATGGGCAACACCGCCAAGATCGTCGAGTACATCGACGAGTGCCGGCGGCTGGAGATCCCCGTGCTGCCGCCGGACGCGAACAGGTCCGAGGTCGGGTTCCGCGTGGTCGAGGGCGGGATCCGCTTCGGGCTCGGCGCGGTCAAGGGGGTGGGGGACAAGGCGGTCGAAGCGATCGCCGAGGCGCGCCGTCAGGTGCCGGGCGGATTCACCTCGATCTACCAGTTCTGCGAGCTGGTGGATTCCCAGCACTGCAACAAGGCGGTGCTCGAGGCGCTGGTCCGGGCCGGCGCCTTCGATTCGCTCGGCGCCACGCGCGCCCGCATTTCCGCCGGGCTCGAAGGGGCGATGAAGATCGGCGCCCAGCGCCAGGCGGACCGGCGCTGCGGACAGCTGTCGATCTTCGGCTCCGCGGTGGATAACGATCTCCACGCCTCGACCTATCCGCCGCTCCCGGACGTGCCGGACTGGCCGGAAGGCGAGCTGCTGGCGCACGAGAAGGCCGCCCTCGGCTTCTATGTCACCGGCCACCCGCTCGCGCGCTTCGAGAAGCTGCTGCGCCTCTACTCGACCATCGCCCTGCGCGACGTCGACCGCTCCCACGAGAATATGGAGCACGTGGTCGGCGGCATGATCACCCAGATGGAGGCGCGCGTCCTGCAGTCGGGCGCCTCCGCGGGGCAGAAATTCCACCGCTTCAAGATCCAGGACCTCTCCGGCTCGATCGAGTCCGTGCTCTTCCCCCCCGAGCGAGAGGTCGAAAAGTGGCGCGAGCACATCAAGGAAGATGCCATTCTCTTTTTCAAAGGTCGGTTCGACTTCCGCCGGGAAGATCCCTCGCTCCGGCTGCGCGACGCGATCCCGATCGAGCGGGCGCGCGAGGAGCTCACCGCCACGCTCTCCATCCGCTTGATGGCCGCGGGGCTCGAAGAGGAAACGCTGCACCAGCTGCGCGCCGTGCTCGCGGCGAATCCGGGCTCGTGCCCGGTCTTCCTCGAAGTGGTCACCGGCGACCGCGTCCGGGTGTCGCTGCGCGCCGGCAACAGTTGCCTGGTGGCGCCGACCGAGAAGCTCGTCGCCGAGGTGGAGGCGCTGATCGGCGAGGGGCACTTGACCTTCAACCGCAAGGGTCCGTCCCCGGTTCAGGCGACGCGGCAGTGGCAGCGGGGTACCGCGGGCGGCGGGGGCGGAGGGGAGTAGGGGCGCATGGAGAGCGCGGATCGCCATGCGCAGCCGGGTCCGGCGCCCGCTGCGTTCGGCACACCGGGCGCGGCGCGCGCGACGGAAGATTCGGCGGCCGCGCAGCCGAGCCCGGCGTCGGATGCGCCCGGCCCGGCCTGGAAGCTCGCGCCCGATGGGACGCTCGTCGTCTCCCGCCGCGCCATGCAATGGCTGGACCGGCGCGCGATCGACCACTACCGGATCCCCGAGATCGTGCTCATGGAAAGCGCGGGGGCGGGCTGCGCGCGGATCGCCGTGGAGTTGCTCGGCGGAGCGCGCGGGCGGCGCGTGCACCTCCTCTGCGGGCGGGGGAACAACGGCGGCGACGGCTTCGTGATCGCCCGGCGGATCGCGGATGCGGGCGCGGACGCGCGCACTTTCGTCTCCGGGGGCGCCGCCGCGGTGCGCCCGGGCGGCGCGGCCCACGCCAATCTCGAACGCCTGCGCCGGCTCGGCCTGCCGGTCGAGGACTCGCTGCCGGGCGACCGCGCGCCGCTCGGCGGATGCGATCTTCTGGTAGACGCGCTCTTCGGCACCGGGCTCGACCGGCCCCTGGAGGCGCACGACTTCGCGCTGGTCGAGGCGGCGAACGCGTGCGGCGTGCCGATCCTCGCGGTTGACATCCCCAGCGGGCTCGACGCGGATACCGGTCTGCCGCTCGGAGCCGCAGTCCGCGCCCGCCGGACCGTCGCCCTGGCTTTTCCCAAGCTCGGCTTCGGAATGGGGGAGGGACCGGAACGGACCGGCGAGGTGACCGTGGTCGACATCGGCATCCCGCGGCGCGCAGTCGAGGACCTGTACCGGATGTGGCCGCCCCAGGCGTAGAGGACCGGCCATCGCAGCGACGTCTACGATGGACCACGATTTCTCGTGCGCCGGGCCCGTCTCGCGTTACGCTGTTCGCGTCCCCCAGCGAGAGGCCGCGTCGCCTCGCGACGCGGCGATTCCGGTCGAAGGCTTCGCGCCCAAGGGTCGTGATCCCCTCCTGCAAGTGGTGGCCAATGTCCGAGAAGCGCGTCCTGATCCTCTCCGCCTCCGCGGGCGCGGGACACGTGCGCGCGGCCCAGGCGCTCGAGGACGCGGCGCGGCGGCGCGGCGGCGTGGTCACCCGCCACATCGACGTGCTGGAAGCGCTCGGGAAGGTCTACAAGAAGCTCTACGGCGACAGCTATCTTTCGACCGTGAATCAAACCCCGGAGTTCTGGGGGTACATGTACCTGCAGACCGACCGCACGCGCTTCCGGCACAAGACTCCGCGTCTGATCGAGCTCTTCGACCGGCTGCACGCGCGCAATTTCGTGTCGTCGATCGTGCAGGGGAAGCCCGACGCGATCCTGTGCACGCACTTCGTCGGCCCGAGCCTGCTCCTGACGCGGCGCGGGCGGCACGCGTTTCCCGCGCCGGTCACGGTGGCGGTGACCGACTTCGACGTCCACTCCTTCTGGATCCACGACGGCGTCGCGAAGTACTTCGTCGCCTCGGAGGAGATCCGCTGGCTGCTCCAACGCAAAGGCGTGCCGGCGGAGCGCATCCAGGTCACCGGCATCCCGATCCTGCCCGCGTTCGCGGAAAAGCGCCCGAAGCCCGAGGCGCGCGCGGCCCTCGGCTTGGACCCGGCGCGCACGACCGTGCTGGTGCTGGGCGGCGGCTTCGGGGTGGGCCACGTCGAGCGGGTGGTCGGCGAGACGCTTCAGGTCCCGGGCGACTTCCAGGTGATGGTCGTGGCCGGCCGGAACGAGGGGCTGCGCAAGCGCCTGTCCGAGGTCCGCCCGCCCGCGGGGAAAGCCCTCCGCGTCTTCGGCTTCGTCGACAACATGCACGAGTTGATGGACGCCGCCGACGTGGCGATCTCGAAGTCCGGCGGCCTGACCGTCTCCGAGTGCCTGACCAAGGGCCTGCCGATGATCGTCTTCGCGCCGATCCCGGGGCAGGAGGAGTGCAACGCCTCCTACCTGCTCGAGCACGGGGCCGGGCTGCTCGCCAAAGACCTGCACGCGCTGCCGTTCAAGCTGGCGCGGATCCTGTCGGAACCCGGCCTGCTCGCGCGGATGGCGCGCGGTGCGGCGCAGCTCGGGCATCCGCAGGCCGCACACGACGTGCTCGAGGCGACGCTGGCGACGATCGGCGCTTGAAGGGGAACTCCTCATGAGGAAAGACGCCATCCTCCTCGGGCTGGTCGCGGCGGTCGCCGCAACCAACCTCGCCTGCCTGGCTCTGCTTCTGCGCGGCCCCGCGGAGGTCTTGCCGGCGCGTTCCCGACCTGCGGAGGCCATGCCAGCCCCGGAGCGGGGGTCGGCTGCGCCCGCGACCGCGCCCGTTTCCACGGAACTCGCGACCCGGTTGGGCGAGATCGACGCGCGCCTCGCCGCGCTCGCGCAGGAGATTCACGCCCTCGGCGACCGCTCCGGCGCATCTCCCCCGGTCGCGGCAGCGGAGCCGTCCGGGGATCCCTCCGCCGGGATCGCGCCGGCCGCGCCGGTGGCCGAGAAGACCCGCGTCCAGCGCATGCTCGAAGCCACCCAGGTGTCGAAGCTCTACTGGGAGGACCTCGAGCAGTTCTCCGAGATCCGGAATGGGATGGACGCGTCCGAGTACCTCGACCTGCTCTTCGAGAAGACCGGGGCGTTCCTCGATTTCGACGACGAGCGGCAGGGGAAGTTCCGGGAGGTGATGACCCGGCGCATCGCCGAGCACAAGGCGCTCCAGTCCGAGCAGCGGAGCGCCTACAATGTCCGGGGCAACCTGGGCTCCGTCAGCGACCCGAAGCAGCGCGAGACGCTGATGGTCGAGTACCGCCAGCTCAGCCAGAAGTACGCGACCCGCCAGAAGCAGTTCGCCCAGGACGTGCGCACCGAGTTGGCGTCCGTGCTCGATGGCCAGAACTTCCTCCACAAGACCTTCCTCGGCCGGGTGGACGAGTGGTTCGGGTATTCCTGGTGGAACGAGGCCGATTAGCAATATGAGCGATTACCCGTCTCGCGAAGCGATCCGCGGGGCCTTCCCGGGAAGCCTGCCGGCCCGCCCGATTCCTTTCCACTATCGCGCGGGCCTCGTCGTGGTCGCGGCCACGACGAACGGCGACCAGGCGATCCAGCGGGTCGCGAACCGACGCCGCGATTTCGTGTGGGGCCGGGCGGCGCGCGCTCTCGTCTGCATCGCCGGGCTGCTCTCCGATGCGGGCGAGGTCGGTGCCCAGGAGGCGCCGCCGCCCGGACTGGCTCCGGCCGCGACCGCCGGGATTCGCCGGACGAAGCGATGCTCGCTGGTCGCGGGGTGGGGCGGGTACGACTTCCGGCACGCGGGGCGGGCGAACGCGGTCGCCGTCAGCGCCGACGGGCGGATCGCGGCTTCGGCCGGAGCCGACGGGGCGATCAAGTCGTGGGACCTCGCCGGGCGCCTCGAGCTGCGCTCGATCGTCGACCCCGGGGGCGAAGTCCTCGCGCTGGCGATCTCGCCGGACGGAATGCGCGCCCTGACCGGCGGCGCGGACAAGGCGGTGCGGCTCTGGGACCTGACAAAAGGCGAGCTGGTGCGCGCATTTCCCGGGCACGCGGGCAAGGTGCTGGCCGCCGCCTTTTCCCCGGACGGCAAGCTCGCGCTCACCGGCGGGCAGGACAAGCTCCTGCGCCTGTGGGACCTCGCTTCCGGCAAGGAACTGCGCGCCTTTCGCGGCCACATGGATGCGGTGAGCGCGGTTGCGTTCTCGCCCAATGGCACGTACGTCGCCTCGGGCAGCCGCGACATCACCACCAAGCTCTGGGAAGTCGCCACCGCGAAGCGCCTGCGAATGTTCGAGGGACGACGCACCGCGGCCGCTGGGCTCGCCTTCTCGCCCGACGGCAAGCGGATCGCCACCGCGGGGGAGGACGGAAGCGTGACGCTGTGGGACGTGGAGAGCGGGCGCGAGATCCGCTCCTGGCCCGCGCACAAGGGCAAGGCGCTCGCCGTCGCCTTTGCTCCGGGCGGCGACCGGCTCGCGTCCGGGGGCGCGGACGGCAGGATCGCGGTGATCGCGCCGGAGTCGGACGAAGCGCCACGTACGTTCGCGGCGGGCACGGGCGCCGTGCGCGGGCTCGCCTTCACCGCCGCCGGTCCGTTGGTCTCGGCGGCCGAGGACGGCGCGGTGCGGCTCTGGGACCCGGCGACGGGGGAGGACCCGGTGCGTCGCGACGCGCACGCGTTCGGTGTGGCCGCCCTGGCCGTGGCGCCCGACGGCGCGCTCGCCATTTCGGGCGGCGACGACCGCATGATCGGCGTATGGGAGGTGGCGCGCGGGGCGCGCAGCCGAACGCTGCGGGGGCGTTCACCCGTGAGCGGGCTCGCCCTTCTGCCCGGTGGGCGCGGCGCGGTGGCGGCCCGGTTCGACGGGTCGCTCGAGGCCTGGGACCTCGCGACGGACGCGCCCGCGCGCGCGCTCGGGGCGCACAAGCCCTGGGCGCTGGCGCTCGCCGTTTCCCCCGACGGATCGCTCGCGCTCACGGGCGGCGTGGACCGGACGCTGCGGACGTGGAGCACGGCCGACGGGACCGCGCGCGGGACGCTCACCGGTCACCAGGACCGGGTGACCGCGGTCGCATTCCTGCCCGACGGCGCACGTGCCGTCTCGGGTTCGTACGATCGCGGCGTGCGGCTGTGGGACGTCGCGGCCGCGCGCTGCCTGCGTGTGTTCGAAGGGCATGCCGGCGCGGTCTCCGCGGTGTGCGTCGCGCCCGACGGCGCGTGGGCGCTCTCGGCTTCTTACGACAGGACGCTCCGGGTCTGGGACCTCGCCGCGGGGACGGCGGTACGGACGCTCGTGGGCCACCGCCGCGAAGTCTACGCGGCCGCGCTCTCGCCCGACGCCAAACTCGCGCTCTCGGCGAGCCTCGACAAGACCGCGCGGCTATGGGACACGGCGTCGGGGGCGGAGCTGGATGCGCTCGACTTCAAGGAGACCGGGTACTACCCGACCGCCGTGGCGTTCTTTCCGGACGGCAAGGGATTCCTGGTGGGGATGCGGAGCGGGGTGGTGTTCCGGTTCGCGATCGCGGAGTGAGCTACTTCAGCCCACCCCGGGTGTCGGGTGGGCAGCGCGCGCAGCGTCGTCGACCCTCGACGTTGCGCCGACCTCGGGGCAAGGTGGAGCGACAAGGCGTGCCGCCTGCGCCCTGCTCGGTTCGCGCGCGGCACCCCTCGGCGTTCGCTTCCCACGCGCCGGGGTCGCACGGAGAATCCCGCACATGACCGAACTGGCCCGATCGGAGCGGCTGCGGCTGCGGCGCCTCGACGATGGCGACTTCGCCGAGGTCGCTCGCGTTTACCGTGCCTGTCCCTCGTTCTTCCGCCTGATCACCGGGAAAGCCGAAGTGCCCGACGAACACGTGCGCTCGGACATGCAGGACGTCCCGCCGGGGTTCCCCAACGAGCGGAAATACTTCCTGGGGATCCACCGGGTCGACGGGGGCGAACTCATCGGCGTCGCGGACTTCCTGGTCGATTGGCCTGGACCGGGAAGAGGCTGCCTCGGTCTCCTGCTGATCTCCGAGCCCTTCCGCTCCGCGGGGTACGGATGGGAGGCGGCCATGCTCGTCGAGTGCCATTTCGTGCGCCACCACGGGATCCGGAGGATCTCGCTCGGGGTGGAGTCGGTGAACGGCGATGCCCGTCGGTTCTGGCGGTCGCTGGGGTACCGGGCGACCGGAGAGCGGTTCACCCACGAGGTCCTGGGCGTGGCGCTGGATGGGGAAGGCATGATCAAGGAGGTGGGAGGCGAGAACGCGGCGGATCCGGCGGGCTTCGAGCTCGACGACCCGGCGCTGGTTTCCGCCTACGACGAGCTGCCGCTCTGGTCCGCGCCGTTCGGCCTCGAGATCTTGGATGCCGTGCGATTGCGCCCGGGCCTGTGCGCCCTGGACGTCGGCTGCGGGACCGGCTTTCCCCTGCTGGAACTCGCGCAACGGCTCGGCCCCCGGGCGCGAGTCTGGGGCATCGACCCGTGGCGAGGGGCGGCGCGGCGGGTCCGGGAGAAGATGGCACTGTACGGCGTCTCCCACGCGGCGATCCTGCAGGGCGTGGCGGAGCGTCTCCCGCTGGCCGACGGATCGGTGGACCTCGTGGTCTCGAACAACGGGCTCAACAACGTCCGCGATCCCGATCGCGCCCTGGCCGAGTGCGCGCGCGTGACGCGGACGCGGGGACAGTTGGTCCTGACGTTCAACCTGCCGGCGACGATGGGCGAGTTCTACGCGGCCTTCGAGGCGGTCCTGCGGGAGGCCGGCCGGGAAACGGAGATCGCGCGTCTCCGCGAGCACGTCCACGCCAGGCGCAAGCCGCCGGAGTACGTGTGCGAGCGGTTGGAGCAGGCCGGCTTCCGGGTCGAGCGCATGGTCGAGCGGGAATTCAAGATGCGATTTGCGGACGGCGAGGCGCTCTTCCGGCACCACTTCATCCGCCTGGCCTTCCTCGGGCCATGGAGGGAGGTCGTCGATCCGGACGCAAGAGCCTCCGTGTTCGAACGAGTGCAGGACCGGCTCACGTTGCGCGCGGCCGCGCGCGGCGGGCTCGACCTGACGGTCCCCTTCGTCTGCCTGGACGCGACGCGGCGCTGAACCGGCGTCGCAGGGTGGTGGAGCTGGGCGATCGCGATTCGGGCGAAGGCGCAGCCGAGGGCGGCGCCGTCGGGGTGCTCGACTCGGGCGCCGACGACGATCCGGACACCCAGGACCGGGTGGCGCCGGCTCTCGTCGGGCAATCGCGCTCGGCGGCCTACTGCGCCAGGATGAACCGCTTCCAGTCCGCCTCGAACTTCGCGAGGTCGAGGTCGCCGAACGCGGAGCTGTGCGCCTCCGCCGCGTCGCCGGTCGACTTGAGCACGTCGTAGTAGCGGTCGAGCCGGCCCGTGTAGGTCTTGTCCTTCGTCATCCACAGGAAGTAGGCGAGCGCCCACCCTTGGGCGTAGCAGAGCTGCCCGTCGGCGTAATACTGCGCCTGCGTGTATTGGAAGAATTCCTGCAGGCGGACACAGCGGTCCTGCTTGATCGCCTCCTTGATCGTCGGCAGGCGCTCCTTGTTCTCCTCGATCCGGAAGGCGCCGTCGGGCTTGAACTCGCCGCCGAAGAAGTACTCGGCCACACCTTCGTTCAGCCAGATCGGGATCTCCACCTCCACCCCCATGTAAAGGTGCAGGTACTGGTGGCTCGCCTCGTGGTAGATGATGTGGAAGGTCTTGTCCTTCCCCTCCTCCGAGGTCTTGTAGCAGACCAGCTCGTCCTGCATCGGCGAGAAGTACGCCGCCGCCCCGCTCACCCCGTTGGCCGCCGCGTAGCTGTCGAAGTCCTCGTTCGTCTTGAAGACCTTGACCGTGAAGCGCCCGGCCGCCGCCGAGGTCACGCCCGGCCCGGAGCCGGCCGCCGCTTTCATCGGGAAGCGCCGCTTGTACTCGCGCAGGATCGCCTCCAGGTGCTTGCCCACGAGCTTGGCGAACTCCTCGCCGCAGTCGTACTGGACTTCGTAGTTGGCGGTCAGGAGGCTCTTCCAGCCCGCGGGCAGGCTCGAGACCTTCCCCCCCGCGCCGCGGATCCGGCGGACCGACTCGTCGGACAGGAACAGGAAGCTGCGCGCCATCGCGCGGTATTGCTCGCCGCGGCGCTTCGTCGTCTTGTCGCCCGCAGTCACCACGACGACCCCCGCCCGGTCCCCCTCGTGGATGATCGTGACCGTGCGCTCCCAGCCCATGCTCGCGTCGAGCGTGAAGGACGCCGACGGCCAGGGTCCGACCTTGCCGTTCCGGCGCGCTTGCGGGTCCGCCAGGACCGAGTTGGTCTTGCAGTACTCCTCGACCGCGGCATCGAGGGAATCGACCTGCTGGAGTACCATCAGATCCAGAACCATGCTCCGGTTTTCCCCGTCGGCGCTCGGGTCCTGCCAGCGCACGACGCCGGTGATCCGCTGGAAGTCCCGATAGGCCTCCTTGAGTTCCTTGGGCGCAGGCTGGCCGTCCCAGCCCTCGGGCGGGACCAGCGCCACCCCGTGGTCCAGGCTGAAATAGTGACGTCCGGACGGTCGCGGCCACTTCGCCTGCGCCGCCGGCGGAGTCTTCGAACCGGCGGGGGGCTTGGCCGGGCCAGGCTCCGGCCCGCCCGGCGGCTTTCCGCCCGGCGTGGGCCCGGGGACGGGATCGCCTGCCCCGCCGCCCGTGAGGAAGTCCGGCGCGTCCGCGGTTTCCAGACGCAAGCCGTCCAGCCGCAGCGTTCCCCCGGGCGAGCCCGGGAAGTGCCAAAAGCAGATCTCGCTGACCGAGGTGAGCGAGGGACGGCCGACGCGGTTCAGGCGGTCGATCCGGAGGCGCAGCCGCTTCCAGCCGGTCCAGTCCACTTGCTGCAGATGGCCGAAGTAGTCCTCGCGCGTGGACTCGCCGCGGATTTCGAACACGGTCCCGCTCGCCGATTCCGAGTGCACCCAGAGCGAGAGGAAGGCGTAGCGGGACCAGTCGTGAGGGATCTCGCCGGTGGCCATCCCGCCGATCTGGCCGCCGTCGATCTGCCAACGGAGCGACCCGGACCCGGAATGGACCTTCTCCGGCGCGGTCTCGAGCGCGAGGGTGGCGTTGAGCGGCATCCAGAGGTGGACTTCCTCCTCGTCCTCGAAGTCCGAGACCTCCGCGAGGAAGCGCTCGGTCAGATTCACCTGGAGGAGCTCGAGGTCGGCCGCGAGCGTGGATCCGCGGCATCGGTCGAAGGCTTCGCGCAGCTTGCCCAGCGCGGCGGCGGGGTTGCCCGCGTCGGCGAGGGCCTGGGCGTCGGAGAGCACGGCCCGGGCGAAGGCATCTCGCGTCCCGGTCTCGGCGCGCTCGAGCGCGGAGAGGTCG
>Ga0082335_1006747_pt1 | contig 14481 bp, 13 predicted proteins | sample Subgrocontami58m_FD_72375 | JGI IMG/M metagenome (GOLD analysis project Ga0082335, IMG submission 72375) | Subsurface groundwater microbial communities from S. Glens Falls, New York, USA - GMW37 contaminated, 5.8 m (SPADES assembly) (version 2) ...
GGGTGGGGGCGGTTTGGAAGGGCGGTGCCGGGGTTGCCCCCGCCCCAGCCGAATGTGCCTTGGGGGCGTCCCGCCGGCCGCCGATGGCGCCTGGCGGCAAGCGCATAGTCCTCAGGCGTGAGGTGGTAGATCGGTGCGCGCCGGCGCAGGTTTTCGAAATGCAGGTGCAGCTTCGCGCGCGACGGGCTAACGCGCTTCATCGCCTACTTGATCTGCTTCGATTTGAGATACGGCTCGGCGAAGAACGCGCTGTCGGGCAGGACCTTCTTGGGGGTGCGGCCGGCGCTGAAAATCTCGTTCTCACGCTTCAGGGTCGCGATGTCCTGCGGCTCGAAACTGACGCGGTAAATATTGTCCCAGAGGTTGGCATAGGCCTGCGCGTCGTCGGCCGGCAGGTTGGCGGCTTTCTGCAGGATTTCCGCGACCTGTTTCTTGTTTTTGCTGCCGAATTCGAGCGCCTTGCGCATCCCGACGATGAACTTGACGATGGCGTCGGGATTTTTCGCGAGGTAGTCGTTATGGACGATGGCGATGCCGATAAAGGGGGACGCCGTGGATTTGGTCATTTTCTTCCACTCGTCGAGGAAGTTGCCGAGGCCGCGCAACTTGACTTCATTCATCTGCGCAACCGTGGTCGAGCGGATCGCGGCGGCGTCGATGTCTTTCTGGATCAGGAATTGCGCGAGCCGCGGTTCGGTGCCGGGAACGACCGTGTAGTCGGCCGGTTTGAGCCCGTAGTTGTTTTCGAGCAGCGCGGTCGCGATCGCGTGCGTCGCGCTGCCGGGCGGCGACATGCCGATCTTCTTGCCCTTGAAGTCGGCGAACGACTTGATCGGCGAGCCGGCGAGCACGGTGAACTGCGCTTCGGCAAGCTGGGTGCCGAGGATGATCTTGATCGGCAGCCCGTCGGCGGCGATGTTGAAAGCGCCGGCGGCGCTGGCGCCGATCGCGAGGTCGATCGCGTTGGAGGCGATCGCCTTGGTCGGTCCGTTGACATCGGCGAACTTCACGAACTCGACATCGAGCCCTTCCTTCTCGAGAAACTTGCCCTGTTCGAGCACCGAACCGAAGCCGAGGCTCACGCCGCTGGTCCAGTAACCAACCTTGATTTTCTGCGCGAACGCGGTGGCGGGAAACAGCGTGAAGACGGCGAAGAGCAGTCCGAGTAGGAAGCGTGACAGTGGCGTGGTTTTCATGGTCGACTCCTGATTGGCGTGGGGTTAGCGCCGGCTGGATCGGGCCGGAGGTCGAAAATTACCACAAAGCCGCGGGCCGCGCAGGCCGGCGAAGTCAAAAGCGAATCGTCAAATTGCACTCACGACTCCGAAGATACAACATTGGCCGGGCTGCCGTGGAGGAAGTTGGCGACGTTTTCAACCGTGAGCAGCAATCCATCGCGCCGCACTTCCGCCGTCTGACCCGCATGGTGGGGCGAGAGCACGGTGTTGGCAAGTCCGAGCAGCGGATCGTCCGGCCGGATCGGCTCGTCGTGAAAAACGTCGAGTCCCGCGCCCGCGATTCTACCTGCGGCGAGAGCTTCGATCAGCGCGTCGCGATCGACCAACTGCCCGCGGCCGGTGTTGACGAGGATCGCGCCTGATTGCATTGCCGCGAACTCGCCGCGGCCGATGAAACCGCGGGTCGCGGGTGTGAGCCTCAGGTGCAGGCTGATGAAATCCGCACGCCGCAGGATGTCCGCTTGCGATGCCGGCGTGAGCCCCAGCGCTGTGAGACGCGCCGCGTCGCTGCGAGCGCTCCATGCCAGCACCGTCATGCCGAATGCCCGGCCGAGTCTCGCCACTTGCGCGCCGATTGCACCGGCGCCGAACACACCGAGGGTCTTGCCGTGCAGCTGCACCAGCGTCTCGCGCGGCCACGCGCTGCCCCGCATTTCGCGATCCACCGCCGGGATCTTGCGCGCGACTGACAGCATCAGCGCAATCGCATGTTCGGCGACGGCGATGGCGTTGACGCCTGCTGTATTGCAGACAGTGACGCCGCGCCGCGCGGCCGCGGCGAGGTCGATGTTGTCGGTGCCGGTGCCCCAGATCGAAATCATGCGCAACTCAGGACAGGCGCGCAGCACTGCGTCGGTAAAACGCGCGTAGGCGCGGATGTTGATCGCGATTTGTGCGGTGCCGATGCGGCGGGCAAGTTCGTCCCCGGCGTCGGCCCCGCGCGCGGTATCGACGCGCACGGCCCCCAGTTCCTGCGCCCGGGCGTGGGCGGCGGAACCTTCGAATACAGAGGGAAAATCGTCCGGAACTGCGATCATTTAAGGCTCAGATCAAGGCGCGCAGCCGCTGGATGTAACCGGTGACCTCCGGCAGCGTCGGGTCGCGCGGACGCTCGAGATCGATGGCGACGACTTCGCGCACCTGACCCGGCCGGGGGGTCATGACCGCGACCCGGTCGGCGAGCACCACGGCTTCCTCGACGTCGTGGGTGACAAACACGATCGTCATGTGCTTGAGCTGGTGGATGCGCAGGACTTCCTCATGCATCTGCGCGCGCGTCTGCGCATCGAGCCGCGAGAACGGCTCATCCATCAAGAGCGTGCCGGGTTCGGTCACGAGGCTCCTAGCGAGTGCGACGCGCGAGCGCATGCCGCCCGAAAGTTGATAGGGGAAGGCGTCTTCGAAACCCTCGAGTTCGACCAGCTGCAGCGCGGCGCGTGCCCGCTGGTGGCGCTCGACACGCGTCATGCTGCCCGCTTCGAGACTGAATTCGACGTTGGCGAGTGCGGTGCGCCACGGCAGCAGGCGGTCTTCCTGGAACAGGTAGCTGATGCTGCGCCACGCGGTGTAATCCTTCGCCGGAGTGCCATTGAAATGCACCTGGCCGCGCTCGGGCTTGAGGATTCCGGAAACGATATTGAGCAGCGTGCTTTTGCCGCAGCCGGAGGCGCCGAGGATCGCGAAGATCGAATGCGCGGGAACCGCGAGATCGATATTTTGCAGCACCGTCAGCGGTGTGCCGTCTGCGGTATCGAACCACTTGCTGATTCCGGTCAGCGCAATCGCCGCGGCCGCATGGGCAGCGGGCGCGGGCTGCGGCAGAGCGGGAACGGCGGCCACATTCATGCGGATTACTTTCCGGCCGGCGGCTTGGCCGTGCTTTTTGCGCGAGGCGCGCGCATGCCTTGCCAGCGTGCGATGCTGTCGTGGTGCACGTCGAAGAGATCGAGCACGCGCCCGACGGTGTGGTTGACCATGGCGTCGATGGATTCAACCCTGCTGTAGAACGCCGGCACCGGCGGGAAGATCACGCCGCCCATTTCGGTGACGGCGACCATGTTGCGCAGATGCGCGAGGTTGAGCGGGGCTTCGCGCGTGAGCAGCACCAGCCGCCGGCGCTCCTTGAGAATCACGTCGGCCGCGCGCGTGATCAGGTTGTCGGAGAACGCGTGCGCGACGCCCGACAGCGTTTTCATCGAGCACGGCGCAATCACCATGCCCTGCGTGATGAAGGAACCACTCGCGATCGTGGCGCCAACGTCGCGCGGACTGTGCACCACGTCGGCGAGTTTCTCGAGATCCTTGCGCTTGAGGCCGTATTCCTGCCACGCGTTGAGCACGCCGGCGTCGGACACGACCAGGTGCGATTCCCAGCCGCCGAGGGTGCGCAGCTGCTGCAATATGCGCATGCCGTAAATCGAACCGGTCGCGCCGGTGATCGCGACGATTAAACGCTTTTTCATAGGAGGTCCTTGTTGGTTGCCCCCTCACCCTAACCCGGCCCCCTCGCGTGCTGCGCAGGCTCTCCCCCAGGTGGGGGCGAGGGGAAAAATAATTCCCTCCCCCTTGACGGGGGAGGGCTAGGGTGGGGGTGAAGGTAGTGCTCATTGTGACTCGGCTTCCTTTTTCCAGCGAAACAGGTAATTCTCCAACGGCCTGAACGCGCCCATCTCGAGCGCCGCCATCATCACCACCATGGTTATCGTCCATGCGAATACCTGGTCGGTCTGGATCAGGTCGGCAGCCTGCCGCAGCCGGTATCCTACACCGCTCGACGCCCCGAGCGTTTCCGCGACCAGGCTGACGCGCCAGCCGAACGCGAAGGCGAGCCGCGCGCCGGAAAAGAAGTAGGGCAGGATGGTCGGCAAGTAGATCTTGGTCATCACTTTCCAGCCCGGCATGCGCAGGGTGTGTGCGAGCTCGATGAAGTCCGCGTTGACGCTGCGCGTGCCCTGCCAGACGTTGGTGATGATCAGCGGCATCGAGGTCATGAACACGACGAAGATGGTGGTCGCGTTGGAAATGCCGAACCAGATGATCGCGAATATCGCCCAGATCGCGGAGGACACGGTATTCAGCACCGGCAGCACCGGCTCGAAGAACTCGCCGAGCCCGCGGACTGCGCCGAGCACGATGCCCAGCGGCACGCTCACCAGCGCGGCCAGCACGAAACCGACGCCGACCCGCCCGAGCGTGATGCCGAGATTGGTCCACAGGTCGCCGTTGCCGATGATCAGCCTGAAGGATTCGAACACGCGCGGCGGCCCGGGCAGGATGTAATGCGGCAGCGTGAGCGAGACGAGCCACCACGCGCCGATCAGGCCGCCGAGCAGCGCCAGCCGCTGGCCGATCAGCCCAAAACGGCTGCGGCGCGCCGCTGCGCGCGGCGGGGGTCGGGTATCGGTGAACTCAGTCATGACAACGCTCGATTATTTCAATACGTAGGATGGGTTGAGACCGTCAAGGCCGATACCCATCGCGATGAAAGCATGATGGGTATCGCTACGCTCAACCCATCCTACACTTGCTGGATTATTTCGGCGCCATCGTGAAATAGGTGCCGCGGCCGCTGGCGACCAGCGCCCCGTCCTTGTCGTAAACGTAGGCTTCGGCGGTGGAATATTGTCCGCCCATGCGCACGACTTTCGCCTTCGCGATCAAGTCACCCGGCATCGCGGCCTTGTGATAATCGACGCGCAGGTCGATGGTCGGCACTGGGCGGCCGAGTTGCACGGCGATCGCGTAGTCGGCCGCAACGTCGATAATCGACGCGAGAATTCCACCGTGCGTGTAGCCGCGCTCGAGACCGACCACCCAGTCTTCGCGCCACGTGGCTTTGAGTTCGAGGCCGCTCGCATCCATTTTCAGCACCTTGAATCCCAGCCAGCGGTTGAACGGTCCGGCCGCGAGGCGTTGTTCGAGACTTTCCATCGTGTACTTGGCTTCAGCCATGTTTGACATCCTCGGTTAACTCCGCCACATGACGGCGCAGTTGTTGTTGATCCACTTTGTTGGTGCCCGCGAGCGGCAGTTGCTCCAGAAAGAACACCCGCCGCGGATGCTGATAGGCGGGGCCGTTGGCAAGCGCGAACGCTTTGAGTTCGTCTTCGCTCGCGGTGTGGCCGGCGCGCAGCACGACGAACGCGTACGGCACCTGGCCTTTCAGTTCGTGATCGAACGGCAGCACCAGCGCCTGGTGCACGGCGGGATGGCGCTCGAGCAGGGATTCGAGTTCGATCGGAAAAATATTCTCGCCGCCACTCACGAACATATCGTCGGTCCGGCCGACGAAATAGTAAAAGCCGTCGGCGTCGCGCCGGCAGATATCGCCGGTGTAGTACCAGCCGTCCCGAATGCGGCGCGCGGTTTCTTCCGGCAGGTTGTGATAGGCGAGCAGCACACCGGGATTTTTGACCACGAGTTCGCCATGGTCGGCAGCGGGTCCGCCAACGAGCTTCGCTTCGGTGCCCGCGTACGGCACACCGATAGAGCCCGGCGGGCGCGGTTTGCCGTGCGGATGCGGGCCGAGCGGCACCGGGCCGCCTTCGGTAACGCCGTAGACGACCAGCGGCTCGGCACGTGGAAAGTAACGCTTGATTTCGTCGAACAACTGACGCGAGGCGGGAGCCGAGCCCATCATCACCGTGCGCACCGAGGACACGTCGGTGGCGGTGAGGCGGTCTTTCTGCGCGAGCACCATCGACATCATGGTCGGCACACCCGAAATTACGGTGCAATGATAGCGGCCGATGGCGTCGAGATAGCGCGCGACGTCGAATTGCGGCAATAGCGGCAGCAGCGCGCCGGCGGTGAGTCCCTGCTTGATCGCGTTCAACGCGTTCTTGTGATACAGCGGAGCTGCGACCAGAATGACGTCGCGAGCGTTGGTGCGCCGCGACCATGTCAGCACGAGGCGGCTCCAGTTCTGGCCGTAATGCGTGAGCAGCACGCCTTTCGGCCGTCCGGTGGAGCCGGACGTATAGGGTTGCACCGCGACCGAGTCCGGTGCCGGCTCGAACGCGGTATACGGGCCGGGATCGATGAAGCGCTCGAATCCATCGTTGCCGCTGCCGCCGAATTCAACGATCCGCGTACCCGCCGGGCACAATCGGCGCAACGCGGGCTCCGCAAAGACCAGCCGCGCTCCCGCGTCGTCAAGTATGAAGGCGACCGTTTCAATGGCGAGCTTGATGTTGACCGGCACGGGCACCACCCCGGCACGCAGGCTGCCGAGGAAAGCTGCGACGAATTCGGTGCGATTCAGCGAGAGGATGCCGATGCGGTCGCCGGGACCGAGGCCGGCGCGCGCGAGTCCACGCGCCACCGCGTTGCACAGTTGGTCGAGTTCGCGAAAGCTGACGCTGCGCGGCCGCGCGGGATCGTAAAGATCGACGATCGCGGTGCGCGCCTCATGCGCGTGCGCTGCGAACAGCAGGCCGAGGTTGCCGGAGTAGCCGCGTGGCTCGGGCGCCGGGAAGTCCGCCGCCGCCGGGCTGATCGCGGTCAGGGGCAAATCACCACCTTGCCGAACACGCTGCGGTTCTCGATCATCTTCAATCCCTGGGCTGCTTGTTGCAGCGGCAGCACCACATCGATCACGGGTTTGATCCGGTTCTGCTGGATCAGGTCCATCAGCGCCTTAAGGTCGTCGTCGTAGAAACTGTTGGAACCGATGATCTTGATCTCGAAGCTCCAGACATAGCGCAGATCTTCCTTGGGGTCGAAGCCGGCGGTGGCGCCGCACACCAGGATCTTGCCGCCGCGCTTGACGCACTTGAGCGACGGCAGCCAGGTATCGCCGCCGGTGAAATTGATCACCGCGTCGACCCCGCCGTCATACGTACGGCGCTGCGGCTTGCCGAATTTTTCAATCGCCCATTTCGAGAAATCGACTTCGCGGTAGTTGATGACGTGGTCGGCGCCCAATTCCTGCAGGCGCTGCACTTTGTCGGCGCTGCCCGCGCACGCGATCACTTCCGCGCCCAGCAGCTTCGCGAGGATCACGCAACCGGTGCCGACGCCGCCGCTCGCGCCGAGCACCAGCACTTTCTCGCCGGCCGCGATTGTTTTGTGGGTAATCAACATGCGATGTGCGGTGCCGTAGGCGACCGGCAGCGACGCCGCCTGCTCGAAGCTCACCCGCTCCGGCATGCGGATCAACTGGTGCGCGGCGACCAGGCACCTTTCGGCCAACCCGCCGTGCATCATTTCACCCATCAGTCCGAGCTTGCGGTTAAGCGGATTCACCAGCACGCGGTCGCCAACCTGCCAGCCGCTGACGCCGGAACCGACCGCGACGATTTCGCCTGCCATGTCGAGCCCGATGATCATCGGCATAGGCACCTTGATGCCGGGCATGCCGCGCACCGTGAAGATGTCGTGATAATTGAACGAAGTCGCCTTGACGCGGATCACCACGTGGCCTTCGGTCGCCACGGGATCGGGAAAATCCGTCACGTATTCGAGGCTGTCGATTGCGCCGTGCTGCTTGAGTAGGACTGCCTTCATCGCTTGCTCCCGTTTTGCGTTAATCACCCGCATCAGCCGCATTTCTAACGTTAGCCCGCAGGGCTTCGAATACTATGGGGCGTGTTATGGCATGTCAATGGAAATGCGGGGCGTGAGGAACGAGGAGTGAAGAGTGAGGTGTATGATTGCAGCATAGTGATTCGTTATGTTCCCGCCAGCAGCCTGCGGCGGCGCAGCTACTCGCCGGAGGCCGGTTACGCATGAAGGGCAGCCCGGCTTACACGGACCCGCCGCGCCCGACCGTAGTTACAGTGGTCACCGCGACCACGGCCGCGCTGGCCAGCGTCGCCATGAGCAGCGGGATATTCGCGGTGATTGCGCCCAGTCTGGCGCGCGATCTCGGCGTGCCGGCGTGGCTGGTCGGCTATCAGGTCAGCATCACCTACGGCACGGCCATGCTGACCACGCTGCTGCTGAGCGGCCTGATCGCGCGTCACGGGGCCTGCCGCATGACGCAAATCGGCCTCGCGCTGTGCATCGCCGCAATGCTGCTGTCCATGACGTCCAGCCTGACGGTCATCGTGATTGCGTCGATACTGGTGGGCGCCGGCACCAGCGTGATGAACCCGGCCGCGGCCCATTTGCTGTACCGCTACAGCCCGCCGCATCACCGTAACCTGATATTTTCGATCAAGCAGACCGGTGTGCCGCTGGGCTGGCTGGTGATCGCGCTGACTGCGCCGGGCATCACGCTGGCATTTGGCTGGCGCTGGGCGCTGGCGCTGATCGTCGCCATCATGCTGGCGACTTTGCTGGCGTTGCAGCCGCTGCGCGCGCAGTGGGACGGCGATCGCAATCCCGCCACCGGGCGCACACTGCCTTTCACCGGGTTGCTCGTGGTGTGGCGCCTGCCGCCTTTGCGCTGGTTGTCTTTCGCCTCGTTCTGCTATACGTTCGTGCAGCTCTGCCTCGGGACTTTTCTGGTGACCATGATGGTCGAGGAGGCGGGCTACACGCTGGTGGCGGCCGGCTTCCTGCTGTCATTGACCCAGATGTCCGGCATCGCCGGCCGCATTACGTGGGGCTGGCTTACCGACCGCACCGGTGACGGCTTCGGCATGTTGCGGGCGCTCAACCTGGTCATGATCGCGTGCTGCGCGCTGAGCGCCCTGATCTCACCGCAATGGCCGGCGTTCGCGCTGGCATTGTTGTTCATCGCGTTCGGCGCCACCGCGGTTGGCTGGAACGGCATCTACCTTGCCGAAGTCGCGAGGAACAGCCCGCAGGGCATGGTCAGCGTCGTGACCGCCGGTGCGTCGGTGTGGAACTACGCGGGCATTCTGATGGGACCGGCGGCGTTCGCGACGCTCTACCGGTTGACCGGCAGCTACACCGTCACGTTTGGCTGGCTCACCGTGATCGCCGTGCTGGGTCTCGTGTTCATCTCGGCGGCACGCCAGGCCGCGCGCTGAGCATGGCGGGTGTGCCACTGGGCGCGACGACTATCAACGTTTGCGTTCCGCGGCTTCCTTCCAGGCGGCAGCAGATGCGGCTGTCGGTTCCAGCTCGGGTTTTCTGGTCAGAATTTCGTTGAGTTCGGTGAGCATGATCAGGTCTTCCAGCACGTCGTACGGAAAACCCTGGCGATCGGGACGGTCGCTGATCATCAGGCTGCTCAGGAATACCGCGCACGGCTCGGACCGCCACAGCCCGGTGAGTTTCTTCACGAGATGCGGAAACTTCTGTTCCATGGTCGACTCGGGAAGGCCGTCAGAAGGCTTGCGCCCGAGCTGCATGGGCTCTCTGCGCCGCTCCTCCATACGCCGGTCGGGTAACTCGCGCCGCTCCTCCAATTCGCGCCGCTCCCGCACCTCGCGCTGGGCCTTGAATTCTTCGTCGGAAAAGAGTTTTGGCAGTTCGTCGTCGGCCATGGTATTACCGTCACGAGCCTGCGATGATGATGGCGCACAATGTAAGCGAAGTGCGCACCGCGGTCAATCCCGCGAGAGGAGTGGTCAACATCCTCGCCACGATCATGCGGTCGCCACCGGCGCGCGATTTTCCGTACTTTCCGCCAGCCGGTCGCGCCCGGCGTGCTTGGCTTCGTAGAGCGCGAGATCCGCGGCCTGCAGCAGCGTCTCGGCGTTCGCGTTTCCCCCGGGGAACATTGCGAGCCCCATGGAGATGGTGACGCCGGGAAGCGCCTGCGAACCCGACTTCACCGCCATCGCGCGCACGCGGCGCATCAGCCGCTCGGCCCATTCGCGCGCCTGGGCGGCATCGGTTCGCGCCAGCACCACGGTGAATTCCTCGCCGCCGAAGCGGCAGGCGATGTCGCCCGCGCGCACCGACTCGCGCAACGCATGCCCCAGCGCGCGCAACACCGCGTCGCCCGCCTCGTGGCCGTGCTGGTCGTTAAAGCGCTTGAAGTGGTCCACATCCAGCATGAATGCGGCGAGCGAGTGTTTTTCGCGCTCGGCGCGCGCCAATTCTCGCGCGAGTGTCTCCTCGAGAAAGCGCCGGTTGTGCAGCCCGGTGAGAACGTCGCGGATGGACTGTTCGCGCAGCGCGTCGCGCAACTTGAGATTCGCGAGTGCCAGGGCGAGCTGCTCGGCAACGAGCCGGGCGGGTTCCCGCCACGCCTGCGCCGCGAGAGTGCCGCCCGTGGCGAACGCCAGATGCAGCAGCCCGATGGTCGAGCCCTGCGCCATCATCGGCAGGCACAGATAGGCGTGGCCGTCCGGGTGTTCGCCAAGATGCCGGCAGACCAGCGCGTTGCGGGAGTCTTCCACCAGGTAGGGCTGGCCGCGCCGCAGGCCCCAGCAGTCCGAGATCTCCATGGTCGCCGGTGATGACACCTTGCCCCAGTGCTGAAGCAGTTCGAGGTAATTGAGCGAGGACTTGGTGAGGTACACCGCGCCGGCGTGGGGCGCGAATATCGGACCGAGAAAGCGCGGCATGACCTGCACAGCCTCCTCGACATCGCGCACGGTCTGGAGCAGTCCGGTCAATTCCGTTAGCAACTGGTTGCGGCGGTCGCGCGCGGCGAGCTCCCGGTTCGCCGTCTCGAGCTCGGCGGTGCGATTCTTTACGGTAACTTCCAGCGTGTCGTGCTGGCGCCGCAGTTCCTCGTCGGCGCGCTCGAGCTTTGCGGCGCGAGTGACGAACGCATCGGTCATCAGCGCAAAACTTTCCACCAGCGCCGCAACCTCGTTGCTGCTGGTGGAGACGTCAATAGTCTCGCCGAGTGCCTCCTGCACCACCTGTTGCGCCTGAATATTAAGCGCGCGGATCGGCTGCAGCGCGCGCAGGGCAAGCCAGTAGCCGAGCCCGAGGAATACCACCAGCATGCCGCCGACGCCGGCAACGATCGCCAGGTCCTCTACTTGCATCTCGTGCTCGTACTTGCTGATAATCCACCATGCCGTGCCGGCAATCATCAGGGACAACAGCGCGACGATGACAAAGCCGGCGTGCAGCTGCTTGGCGAGGCTGAGCTTCATGGGGCGCGCGGTTTTGCGATTCCGTTGACAAATTCTATTGTATCAGTTTGTTGAAAATCGACTCGTAACCCCGGTGGACGCCGGGGTATATTATCCACGCCGAGCCATCTGACCAATCCCGGGACTGGAATCCACTCATGTTGCTGCTCGCGCATCGCGGCTATCACGCCGGTGTTCCCGAGAACACCATGGCGGCGTTTGCCGCGGCGCTGGCGCTTGGCGCCGACGGTATCGAAACCGATGTGCGACTGAGCGCCGATGGCGACCCTGTGATCATGCATGACCGCGTGACCCCGAGGCAGCGCGCCGTCGCCGAGCTCACGCGGCGCGAGATCGAACACGACGTTGGGCATCCGGTGCCGTTGCTGGCCGAAGTGCTGGACGCTTTTCCGGGCGTGCTGTGGAACGTCGAGATCAAGAACGTGGAAGTATTGCCGGCCGCGCTTGCCGTGCTTGAGCGTTATGTCGACAAACGCCGGTTGTTCGTCACTTCTTTCAGACACGACGTGGTGGTCGCAATCGCGCAGCAGCTTGCGGCCGACTGTGGTTTGTTGCTCGCGCACCGGCCGCTCGACGTTGGGGCGATCATCGCCGGCTGCGCCGCGCAGCCACGGATCAAGGCCATGGTCTGGGATTACAACATCGTCGATGAAACCGTGCTGCGTATGGTCGCGGCCAACGGTTGGGGCAACTACGTTTACGGCGCGGTCACGCCGGCCGAGCACCGGCGCTGTGCGCAACTCGGACTCGCCGGACTGATCAGCGATTACCCGCCTCTCGCATTGCAAACGATATGTCATTCATCCTCGCATTAGACCAGGGCACCACCAGTTCGCGTGCGATCGTGTTCGATCACGCCGGCGCGATCAGGGCGGTAGCGCAGAAGGAGTTCCGCCAGATCTTCCCGCAGCCGGGATGGGTCGAGCACGATCCGGTAGAAATCTGGGAAACGCAGCTCGGTGTCGCTACCGAAGCTATCGCGCGTGCCGGGATTCATGCGCTCGACATTGCCGCGATCGGCATCACCAACCAGCGTGAGACCACCGTGGTGTGGGACCGCCGCACCGGCATGCCGGTACACAATGCCATCGTGTGGCAGGATCGGCGCACCGCCGCGTTGTGCGATGAACTCAAGGCCCAGAAATACGAGCGGCTGTTCAGCGATAAGACCGGGCTGGTAATCGATGCTTATTTTTCCGGCACCAAATTGCGCTGGATACTCGATCACGTCGCCGGTGCGCGCCAGCAGGCGGAAGCGGGGCAGCTCGCGTTCGGCACCATCGACAGCTGGCTGATCTGGAAGCTGACAGGTGGCGCCTCGCACGTCACGGATGCCAGCAACGCTTCGCGCACGCTGCTCTATGACATCCACCGCGGCGATTGGGACGACGAGCTGCTCGAACTGCTCGCGATTCCGCGCGCGGTGCTGCCGCGGGTCGTAGCATCGAGCGGCGTCATCGCCGAAACCGCGCGCGGGATGTTCCCGGTGCATATACCGATCGCAGGCATCGGCGGCGATCAGCAGGCGGCGCTGTTCGGCCAGCGCTGCATCAGGCCCGGCATGGTGAAGAACACCTACGGCACCGGCTGCTTCATGCTGATGCATACCGGCGACAAACCGGTGCGCTCTCGCAACAAGCTGTTGACCACCACCGCCTGGCGCATCGATGGCCGGGACGAATACGCGCTCGAAGGCAGCGTGTTCATCGCCGGCGCCGTCGTGCAATGGCTGCGCGACAGCCTCGGCATCATCCGCTCGTCGTCCGATGTCGAGGCGCTCGCCGCGGGTGCGCGCGACAACGGCGGCGTGTATTTCGTGCCGGCGTTCGCCGGTCTCGGCAGCCCGCACTGGGACCCGTATGCGCGCGGCACGATCGTGGGACTGACGCGCGGTGCAGGCGCCGCTCACATCGCACGCGCCGCGCTCGAAAGCATCGCTTATCAGACGGCGGACGTGCTGCACGCGATGGAGGATGATGCGGCCATCAGGCTTGCCGAGCTGCGAGTCGACGGCGGCGCGACGCAGAACAATTTCCTGATGCAATTCCAGGCTGACCTGCTCGGCGTGCGCGTGGTTCGTCCCAAAGTATTCGAGACCACCGCGCTGGGTGCGGCGTATCTGGCCGGCCTCGGCGTTAGCTACTGGAAAAACGCCGCCGAAATTTCAGCGCAGTGGCAGACCGAACGGGTGTTCGAACCGGCGATGGAACGCGGTGAAGCCGCGCGGCTGATGGAAGAATGGCGCAAGGCTCTCACCCGCGCCAAGGGGTAATCTTACCGCGTCAGAAAAACTGATTCCCTCCCCCTTGACGGGGGAGGGCCAGGGAGGGGGTGAAACCTGCCATGACTCACAACATTTCCACCCCCATCCCAGCCTTCCCCCATCGAGGGGGAAGGAGTTACTTTGTAATTACGCGACGCCCTCACGGCGCACGGGATGCGCCAGCAGACCGGCAATGGTCGCGTCGAGGTCTGCACCGTGGTTGAGTACCTGATCGACGGCTTCCACGATCGGCATTTCGACCCCGAGGCGCCTGGCCAGCGCCGCGACTGCCTCGGCCGAATAGGCGCCCTCGGTGACTTCCTTGCGTTCGCCCAGGACCTCGCTGAGCGAGCGTCCTTCGCCGAGCGCGACGCCGAGCGACATATTGCGCGACTGCACGTTGTTGCAGGTGAGTGTCAGATCGCCGATTCCGCACAGTCCCATGAACGTCTCGAGCCGGGCGCCCTTGGCGAGCCCGAGGCGCGCCATCTCGAGAAGTCCGCGCGTGATCAGCGTCGCGCGCGCATTATTGCCGAGCTTTTTGCCTTCGGCGATGCCGGCGGCGATGGCGAGCACGTTTTTCAGCGCGCCGCCGATGGCCGCGCCGATGACATCGTCCGACAGGTAGGTGCGAAAGCGCGGCGTCCCGATCTCGTGCGCGAGATACTCGCCGAGCCCGGCGTCGGCGCACGCGAGAGTGACGCCCGTCGGCAGATTGGCTGCAACTTCGCGCGCGAACGCAGGCCCGGACAGGACTGCGATTTTCGCCATGGGCAGCGTCTCGGCGATGACTTCAGGCATCAGCGCGCAGGTGCCGCGTTCGATCCCCTTCGCGCAAGTCACGACCGGAGTCCCTGCCGCGAGCAGCGGATGCATCGGTACCGCGACGCTGCGCAGAAACTGCGCCGGCACCACCATCAGGATGAAGTCTTTCCCCGCCGTCGCTTGAGCGAGATCGTTCGTCGCGATGATCCCCGGCTCCACCCGGACGCGGGGCAGGTAGAGCGGG
>Ga0082335_1006749_pt1 | contig 14478 bp, 13 predicted proteins | sample Subgrocontami58m_FD_72375 | JGI IMG/M metagenome (GOLD analysis project Ga0082335, IMG submission 72375) | Subsurface groundwater microbial communities from S. Glens Falls, New York, USA - GMW37 contaminated, 5.8 m (SPADES assembly) (version 2) ...
CAGCGGGCGCGGCCGGTTGCTGCAGTAGCAGTGATCGATGAGCGACTGTTGGCGCGCTACGAAAGCGAGCCGCTCACACCGTTCCGATAATTCCTGGTCGAGCCGATCATCAACCCAGCGGAAGTAAGCATAAGCCCGGTAGGCATCGACGATCAGGTCGCGATCGACGAGAAAACGAATGGTGTAATAAGTCTGTTTGCTGGCTGCTCGCGTGATCGAGGCGGCCAGAGTGTAATCGGGTTGTCCACGATCCAGATTGAGAGACTCGGAAACCACAGAGCAAGTTGACATTGTTTCCCCACAAGATCAAAATCGAAAACTTGGCGCCCGGTAAAGGTGGCGCGATGCCCGGCTGACTATAGGCATTGTGCGCTGCGGGCGAAAGTGAGCAAAATAACCCTCCCCCTCGATCAATGTCCTCACCGGCAGCAGAAATGCCCTTTCTGCCTTCCCGCTGCGAATCGCAACGGCGCTGATTCAATGCGCGGCTACCTCCATTTTCAACCGCGCAACCCCTGTTGACTCTCGAGGATGCCTGGGCCGCCGCCCGCCTAGCCGGGCTGGAGGCCGACCTCAAACTCATGCCCATAGGCATGCACATCATCATTAGCGAAGGAGCGACCACATTCTCCGAAGGCCAGCGTCAACGGCTCCTCATTGTCCGGGCCATCGCCAACCGCCCGCGCATCCTGCTCTTCGACGAAGCCACCAGCGCCCTCGATAACCGCACCCAGGCAATTGTCAGCCAAAGCCTTGAGTCCCTGCAGGCCACGCGCATCGTCATCGCCCATCGCCTCAGCCCCATCCTCCACGCCGATCATATTTACGTGCTGGCCGGCGGCCGTGTGGTGCAACACGGCGCTTACGCCGAACTGGCTGGTGTCGAGGGCATGTTCCAGAATCTCATTCAGCGGCAGATCATTTAGAGGCTGTTTGTCAAATCGCTGGCGGACTACTACACACGCGGCGCAAAATGTGCTTGTTTTGCCGTCTAATCCGCCCACGCCCGCCGCCTGTTCCCAACCTTTCTTTGCTAGATGAGCACAGGCAGAAAAAAGTTCGGGATCAAGAATCCGCTTCCGGGCGGATTAGATTGCCAAGCATTATTTCAAAGGCGTGAGCAGTTTGACAATGTCACATTCGAAACGGAATGTTATGGTATGACTGGACGAATGAGTCTGAAATTACCTTGCCCGATTATTACCGCCCCGCGCGTTGGGGACTGTCTCCTAAAGCGATCGCCGGTTTGGGTAGGCGTTTGGTGCGGGTATGGAAATGCTACAGCACCTGCTTTGTGACCAAAACCCGCGACGCGAATGAGCATGCGTACACCTACTTGCGAGGCCAGTTGACGATGGATGCCAAGCGGAACTTTGCCAACGTTGAACGCCGGGTAACCGGCGGGGACGGGCAAGCCCTGCAGCATTTCATGTCGAATTCGCCGCGGTCGGGGCAGGCTGTCTTCGCACAAATACAAGCAGATATTCGCGCCACGCCGGAACTGGCTCGGGGTGGTTGGTTGATCTTGGATGAAAGTGCGGATGAGAAGACCGGTCTGCATAGCGCTGGGACTGGGCGACAACACAACGGTCGCTTGGGGAAGATTGGAGTGTGTCAGGTAGCCACCTGTCTGACCTATGCCCATCCAACGGTTGGGGTCTGGACGTTGATTGACGGGGAGTTGTTTGTGCCCGAAGTTTGGTTCAGCACCGAGTACGCCGAAATGCGGGCGCAGGTTGAATTGCCCGCCGAGCGCGAGTTTGCCACCAAGCCAGCGCTGGGCTGGCGCATGCTCCAATGCGTGAAAGCGGCGGGGCGCCGTTTGAACGAGTGGCCTGCGATGAATTGTATGGGCGGAATCAGGCTTTTCGAGCAGCGATGGAGGCGGAAAACATCGGGTATGCGGCGCAGGTGCCGGCGAACACGCTGGTCTATGAAGAAGAACCCCGGGTCGGCGTTCCGCGTCGACATAGCCGGCACGGCCAACGACCCAAGCGACTGAAGGTGCTGAGCCGAAAGGCCCCGCGTGAAGCACGCGCGCTGGCCCGTAGCAGCCAAACGGTGTGGCGCCGGGTACGCGTGCGTGCCATAGAGCGCGGTTGGCTGGAAGCGGAATTTGCCATCCAGCGCACTTGGACCGTTGCGGCGGGGCAACCCGCCCGCGCCGAATGGCTGGTCATGCAACGCGAAGCCGATGGCGACGTGGCCTACACGTTGTTGAATGCGCCGCCCGACACCGCCGAACAAACACTGATGGAGTGGAGTTGCCAAGGCTACCTGACCGAACGCGCCTTTCAAGACGCCAAGGATGATTTGGGTTGGGATGAATTCCAAGCCTTGAAGTATCGCGCCTGGGAACATCACATGGCGCTCACGGCTTTGGCTCTCTGGTTTGTAGCCGAGACCAAATTGGAGTGGCGCATCGCCTATGAGCGCGACCCGGAGTTGGCCAGGCAATTGGAAGTCGAAGTCCTGCCGGCTTTGTCGACTGCCAACGTGCGGGAATTGCTCAAAGCGGCCATGCCCTTGCCGCAGTTGACGTCCGAACAGGCAACCGCACTGGTTGTTCACCATTTGGTCAACCGCGCGCGTTCGACCAGCAGCCGCCTCAAGTCGCAGAATCATCATGATTTCCTGTAATGTGACATTGTCAAAGTACCCACACCTTCAGAGGTTGATGATGACTTTCAAAGATCGTCTCCGTCAGATCATCAAACTACCGCTGGCAGGTCTGGCACTCATACCGCTGGCGTTCTGTCTGGTGCGTATGGAACCCCCGCTTGGTGACCTCGGCCGAGCCGCAGGCGGGACACCGCACGCCTTCCGGCCAGCGCAACTGGCGAACCACTTCATATGCACTTGGCATCATCCACCAAATTCTGGATATGGATTAACATAACACACCTCCCAATCTGCCTTTGCGACTATCTTGCCTCAACCTCCTTGAAACCAATTAAGAGCCAAATACAAAATAAGGGTTTTTCATGTGACGGAGGGCTCTGCATTGCAATGCAGAAACCCGAGAGTCTCGGGCAAAACAGCCGTTCCTAATCCAAATGAAATTGCCCCACCCAACCATTGACTCTGAGAACGAATAGGTGTAATAATATAGCTGTTATGACAGGTATTACATGTTCTATCCGGTCATAATAAGTCGGCTCAATCCATAAAGCGACTGTGTCCGTGTGTTTCTCCGCCCTATTCTTGGCCCCATTCCTGTTTCACGCCGCCCATTTGGGCCAGTGAGGAGCAAACAATGTGCGCCCAACGGTTTGACTATCTGGCTGTAGCCAGGCAAGTTCTCCAAGATGAAACGACGAGCCTGTTGGCTCTGATAGACGCCTTTGACGAGACTTTCACGGAAGCGTGTGAGCTCATTCGAAACAGCCAGGGAAGGATTGTTTTCTGTGGCGTGGGCCAGTCCTGGCATGTCGCTCGCAAGACGGCCTGTAGCATGGCTAGCCTTGGCAAACCTGCTTTTTACCTGCATGCGACCGAGGCGATCCACGGCGATATGGGGCTGATCACCGACGCCGATGTTGTTATTCTCATCTCTCACAGTGGGGAGACGAAAGAAACCTTGGGCGTCTTGGGCCCGGTCAAGAGGATTGGCGCCAGGACAATTGCGATTGTCGGCAATCCGCAGTCAACATTGGCTCGAGAATGTGACATCGCCTTGACGACAGGGGTTAAGCAGGAGGGTGGCCCCATCAAATTTGCCCCGTCGACCAGTGCTTTGGTGACCACCGGTCTGGGGGATGCGCTGGTGATGGCGATCGCCGTATCGCTGGGCTTCACCCAGCAGGATTATTCCCGATACCACCCCGGCGGTGCGATCGGGCAGAAGCTCCTCGGGAAAGACGCCTTGTAGCGACTCAAGCCCGTTGGCAGACCAGGGCTGCCCCCGAATCTGAGGTCGCCCTACCGGCGCCAGACATAGGTCTCATGCTTTGCCAGAAGACGGCCGCTGCTAGGCGCGTTAGCCGCTGTCTACGATCAGGATGACACATGGTGACTGTAACGAACAGGATTGCTCCCCTTTACATCCAGGTCAAAGAGTTTCTTGAAGAGCTGATCGACCGAGGTGAGCTTAAACCCGGGGATCGGTTGCCGTCGGAAAAAGAACTGGAAGTCAAATTCGGCGTCAGCCGGATCACGGTAAGACACGCCCTGCAGGCTCTGGCCAGCGACGAGAAGATCCTGCGCATTCCTGGCAAAGGCAGCTTCCTGCGCGAGCCGAAGGTAGAACCCCTTACCGCCTTGACCAGCTTCAGCGAGAATATGCGGGCCAGTGGCCGCGTGCCCTCCTACACCCAGACCCGCGTCTCGATTTTGGAGCCGCCTCCCAATGTGACGGTAGCCCTGGAGCTCAACGCCGATCGGCGTGTGCTGTACATCCACCGCCTGATGCTGGCGGACGGGCAGCCCATGGCGATACAGGATGCCTACCTGCCCTATCATGTCTACGAGCGCAATCCACTTCTGTTCAAACCGGAAGTGCTCGACAACGTTTCCATGTACAAAGTCATGGAGATTGAGCTCGGCGTCAAGCTGTTCCGCGCAGAGGAGCAGGTCGACGCTGCACCCGCCTACCCGAGTGAGGCCAGAGATCTTGCCATCGCCGAAGGTGAAGTGGTGCTGATCACCAAACGGACAACCTATGATATCGAGGGGAAGCCGGTTGAGTACGTCAAACTGGTCTTCCCGGCCAGGCGGTATCGCTACAAGGTTGAGCTTTTCCGGCCCTCCAGGTCCGAAAGCCGATAGACGGGAAAGGAGGCTGCGGACACCAAACTCGATCAGGCAGAGTCTTTTCCAGCGTATTGGTCAAATTATCCGAATCGAAAGTGGAGGAAAATGAGATGTCCCTCAAACGTTTTGAACAAGATCGACGCGAGTTCGATCATTTATCTGAGCAGCTCTTGAAGAACCAGGTGACCCGGCGTGAATTCCTCAAGAGGGCCGGCCTGCTGGGAACGGCCGTGGCCTTCTCCGGGCCAGTCAGCGCGCTCCTGGCCGCCTGCACAACCAGCCCAACGGCCGCGCCAACGGCCGCACCAACGGCCGTTGCCACCGTCGCGAACAAGACGTGGCCGATCACGAACATGACGACCGCGCAGCTAGCCGATGTGTACAAGAACGTCCTGCCGTTTACCGATGTGCTTTCCCTGCCCGAAGGCCCGATCGGCGAGAAACCCATCGTGCTCGGGTTCTCCCAGACGGGCTTCAACCACCCCTGGCGCGTGGAGATGATCAAGAGCGCACAGGCCGAGGTTGCACGTCACCCGAACGTTTCGCTGGTCATCACGGATGGCAACGTCGACATTGCCAAGCAGAACAACGACGTCGATGACCTCCTGGCACAGAATGTCGATGCTGTTGTGATGAGCCCCGTCGAATCAGCCGGGCTTGTCCCCGCCGGCACCAAAGTCATGAACGCCAATAAGCCGCTGGTCTTGCTTGATCGTGATATTCCGTCGAGCAAAACCCTCTTCATCGGACAGAGCAATATCACCATGGCCAAGGCGGTGGGTGATGTCATGGTCAAGAAGCTGGGTGGCAAGGGAAACATCCTTGAGATCACTGGGTTGATTGGCTCGTCCCCCGCCATCGACCGTCAGAAGGGTATGATGCAGGCGATTGAGGGGACCGAGATCAAGATTCTGGCAACTGGCGACGGCGAGTGGATCCGTGAACCTTCTGTCACGCTGATGGAAGACTGGCTGGTGGCCTTTGACGACATCAACGCCGTCTTCAGCCACGCCGAAGAGTCCTCCTGGGGCGCACAGTTCGCAATCGCACGCGCAAACCGGTGTGGCTCTGGGATCATGCACTTCACACACGACGCCTCCAACGCAGGATTCCAGTCTGTTAAAGACGGCCTGTTCCAGGCGGATGGCAACTACAGCCCGTTCATCGGCGATATCGGCGTCCGCGCGGCGCTAATGGCGCTGAGGGGCCAGGAGATCCCGAATAAGCAGAAGTATGAGTTCGAGGGTTGGCTCTATCGGCTACCCGACCTGCCAGCCGTGACTCCGGACAACGCAGGCGAATGGCTCGGGCGCGGCTGGGGTGACTTTGCGCCCCCCGAAGATCCTTGCAAGGCGTAACAGCCATTAGGATGGCTTTACCAGGCTAACTGGCACACTGCGGGAGAGCGCCTTCAGGTTTCTAAAAGGCGCTCTCCCTCCAAGGGAGGTTGTGCCTGACGAGGCGAATGAAGAAGGACGTGCCTCAACCTACGGAGACATAGAGTCACAGAGAAGCGGGGGAAGGCGCGGATAGTGGCGGCGATGCAACTGATGTGGCCCTACCAGTCCGCCAAACACTCCACTGCAGTCCGGAGAGCACCCCAGAGTTTTGAGGCAGGGCGCGAGCGCTGAACCACGCGAGTCGGACGAGTGCGGAGTTCGGCGATAGCGGCTCGACCAGATCGGTAGACGCTGCCGTGGTCACTCAGTGAAAGCGCCGATGGCAGTGGAGGCCCTGTTAAGTTCAGAATTGATCGGGGCTATACTGAACAGTGTCCGGTACACGGACTGCGGGGTGGCCTGCGCACGTTCCCGCGTCACCTCCAGCTCGTGAGGCGTATCTCGTATCGACCGAGTGGTGACGCCCCGGGGAGTCTCACGCCAGGGTGGCGGCCGATGGCGCCAAAGCCCTTGCCGCGCAGACGTGACCGCAGCCTCCAGGCACGAACTTCAGTGCGGTCGCCATCAGGCAACGAACCGGGTGTGGCGTTGCGACTACAGACTTTACAAGTGCATCGATGTGCTCCGCTTGAATTGCGCCAGCCTCTACGAGTCCACTTGCGCCGCAGTGTTGTCCCATGTCCCTATCCTCCCTCAGTTCCCATCTAACCACGCCAATGACAACAGACGTGCCGCTCCTTGAAATGAAGGCTATCACTAAGCGCTTCCCGGGTGTGTTGGCACTGGATCAAGTTGACTTTTCCGTGCTTCCTGGGGAAGTCCATGCCCTGGTCGGCGAAAACGGCGCAGGTAAGTCAACGCTCATGAAGATCCTGGGAGGTGCGTACAGAGCCGACAGCGGGGAGATCTACCTGAACGGAGAGAAGGTCGAGATCCATAACCCTCGTGATGGGATCCGGGCTGGCCTGAATGTTGTTTATCAGGAACTGGTGTTAGCACCCCATTTGACGGTCGCGGAAAATATTTTGATGGGCCAGCAACCCATGAGAAATGCCGCCCTCGTCGATTTGAAAAAAACAAGAGATCGTGCCAAGGAAGTTCTCGAACAGCTTGGTGTCGATCTGGACATCGGCAGAACCGTCCGCAATCTGACAGTCGCCCAACAGCAGTTGGTTGAGATTGCCCGTGCATTGCAACGACAATCACGCATTCTGGTACTGGACGAACCTTCCGCAGTACTTGGGAAGCATGATATCGAGTTGCTGTACCAGGTCATACGACGGTTGACTTCAAGAGGTATCGCCGTTGTCTACATTTCCCATCGTCTCGAAGAGATCTTCCTCATTGCAGACCGGGTGACAGTACTCAAAGACGGCAAGGTGGTCGGCACGCGGCCGACCTCCCAATTGGATGAACACACTCTAGTCCAGATGATGATCGGACGGGACCTTGGCAACGTCTTTATCCGGAATAGCCGTGAGATGGGGGAAGAAGTGCTTCGCGTTGAAGGGTTGGGCCGCGATCGTGTTTTTGAGGATATTAGCTTCTCACTGCGAGCGGGTGAGATTCTTGGCATTGCCGGACTGGTTGGATCAGGTCGAACCGAAGTAGTTAGGGTGATTGCCGGTGCCGATCAGCCGAGCCGGGGACAGATTCTTGTCAACGGGAAGCGCGTACGGTTCCACTCACCGGGTGAGGCGCTGTCTTACGGCATTGGCCTGCTGCCTGAAGATAGAAATCTTGAAGGACTCTTCCTCAAGCGGCCTCTGTTCGAGAATATGACGATCTCAAGCCTGGACCAATTCCAGAGACTATATGTTCTCGACCTCCAGAGAGAGCGTGAGAAGGCCCAGTCCCTGGTGAATGATCTGGGTATCCGCACCACCGGCATCAACCAGCTGGCTGCGAACCTGAGTGGTGGGAATAAACAGAAGGTGGTGCTGGCGCGCTGGCTTGGAGCACACAGCCGCGTCTTGATTTTCGACGAGCCAACGCGAGGGGTCGACGTGGGCGCCAAAGTAGAGATTTATCGCCTTATGAACGAGCTGGCGTCGCAGCGCGTTGCAGTCATTATGGTCTCCTCTGAGGTGCCTGAGATTCTCGGTATGTCCGACACTATCATGGTCTTGTGGCGAGGGAAGGTCGCCGGCACATTTACACGAGAAGAGGCTACACGAGATAAGATCCTGCAGGTCGCGCTGCTGGGAAGGAACCACAATGGACAATAAGACGACACACCAGGATTCGCAGGTCAGGTCGAATGGCCGTATGTCGGGGGTTCGTAACATCGACATTAGATTGATTCTTGGAAGATACGGCGTCCTGATTGGCTATATCATCTTCGTCATTGTCTCTTCCATTTTGTCGCCGCATTTTTTGAAGCCGGTCAATATTCTAAATATCATCCGCCAAGTTTCGATCTTTGGCATACTCAGCCTTGGCCAGACATTCGTGATCCTCATCGGCGGCATTGATCTGTCCGTCGGAGCGGTTTTGGCTCTGGTCGTCGTCCTCAGTGGTGGCCTACTACCCCAGTTAGGCATCGTGCCGACGATCCTGTTTGCGATGCTGGTGGGTACCGTGCTTGGCGTCGTCAATGGTCTGGGTGTGACCAAGGGTAACGTTCAGCCCTTCGTCATGACGCTGGGCATGCAGGGCATTGCGCGCGGAATGGCTTACATCTACACGGGTGGGATGCCGATACCGATACTGGATCAGCAATTCCTGTTCCTGGGGAATGGGTATATCTTCAACACCATCCCCCTCCCGGCTGTGCTGTTTACCTCATTGGTAGTCATCTGCGCGCTGATCCTGAGATACACGGCGTTCGGTCGATACACCTATGCCATTGGCAGCAACGCTGAAGCAGCGCGCCTCAGTGGTATCAACGTCGAACTGAACAAGATCGCCGTCTATGGGTTGTGCGGTTTCATGTCTGCCGTGGCAGGGGTTCTGTATGCGTCTCAGCTCGCTGTCGCCCCTCCCATCGCAGGTGAGGGTTACGAGCTAGACTCCATTGCAGCGGTCGTCGTCGGGGGTGCGGACATGTTTGGGGGAGAGGGTGGCATCTTTGGCACCTTCCTGGGGGCTGTCATCATCGGCAGCCTCTCCAACATACTGAACCTGACCGGTGTGAGTTCTTTCGTCCAGAAGCTGGCTAAAGGGGCATTGATCATTGCAGCCGTCATCATAAAGGCCCGAGGGCGGAAGCAGTAAATTTCTCCGGGAGGATTGAGAGCATGACAAACTTGGTTATTGCGCCCTTGCGCGACCTGGATTCACGTCTATTTGAGCGGCTACATGCTGAAATCACCGAAGAAACCCTCTATCGCATCCTGAAGCCCCTGGCGGACACTCATGCACCTTCACAGACTGTGTCGTTCACGCGTGCACGTGTTCTGGAGGATCTACTTGGCCAAGACGGATTCCTGGCTCACCCGAATGTTCGTTTTGAGCGTAACTTCGAGAGCACCGGCAACGCCGTCCTCCTGCTGGGCCAGAATGCCCGCGCCAAGGAGGTCTGGCTTCTCGCTCACTTAGATAATATCAGCTACTTCATTGAACCTGGCAGAGATGGCCGATATCCCCTCACACCTAACTGCTATCACCTGATGGAGCCAGGCAGCCGCGCTGCTGTTGCGGTGGGCTACAACCTCCAGGGGCGACATTACGAAATCGTTGCGCGTGGGGAAATCATCGCTGAAGAGAATGAGGAGACCCCCTTTTTTGTCCCCAACGGCTCTGTTTCACTGCGGCCCGGTATGCGTGTGTGTTTTGACAGCGAATTGGAGTGGCATCGGGAAACCGGGGCAATACGGGGAAGTCTGGACGATGCGGGTGGTGCTGCCGCCCTCATCCTGGCTGCCCGTTTTCTCGCCAACTATGACATTGAGGTGATGCTGGGCCTGACCGATGAGGAAGAGGGCCAGGCCGGCATGGGCAGCCAGTCCATTTGCCGGGGCGGAGCGCGCCTGCTCAGGTATTTCGACCAGCCTCAGCTGGCCATCGCCAGCGATATCCACGAGGCGGCCGACATGTATGGCGGCACAGGCCCCGACAACTTCCGGCCAGGCGGTGGAGCAAGCTTCGGCGAAAAATCGGCTCGCGGCGTGGGCGAGATCACGCCTCCCCACCTCTATGAACTGCAGCACCAGATGGCGCAAGAGCTTGACAGTGTAGGCATCCGGTTGCGCGAGAATGTCGGAGGGTACCTGAGCCGGACGGAAGGCATCAACGCTATGTACCGCACCCCCAACATCTCCTTGATTGGTTTCCTGGGCGTCAACCGGCATTTCCAGAGAGATGTGGAAATAGCAAATATCAAGGACTTGGTCAATCTCGCCAAAGTTGTCGTCTGCACTGCACTGCTCGTAAAAACGTCGCTCTGGAAGGAACTGGGATTTGCAGCATGACCATCGAATATGTCACCATCGGCGAAGTCACAGTAGATGACACGGTCTTGGAGACGGGCGAGGTGATGCGGGCCCAGACCGGCGGGGGGAGTGTCTATTCCGCACTTGGAATAAGACTCTGGGGTCATCCGGTAGGCATCAACGCGGTGGTTGGCCATGATTACCCCGACGGAAATCTTGAAACTCTGGAAACACACGGCATCTCGACCGAGGGCATCCGGCGGATCAGCGGCTGGAGCTTGCGGCTCTGGCTTTTGCACGAAGAGAACAATAAGAAGCAGCAGTTCCCCAAATTGCAATCCTCCACTTTTCATCAGCTGGACCAAGTGCGCCTCGATCCCCCGGCCTCATATTGGAGTGCAAAAGGTTATCATCTTGCCCCGGCGACGCCAGAAGGACAGATGCGCTCGCGCAATGTGCTGCGTGACAAGCGTCGCGATGCGCTCGTCTCCCTAGATATTCTGACAGAGCCGTTTATTAGTTTCGATTCCTATCGGGATGGGTCAGCGTTTGCAGGCGTGGATATTTTCTCACCTAGTGCTGTAGAAGTAGAGACGCTGTGGCCCGGCAGGACCGTTGACGACGCAATTCAGCTCATTTCCGATTTCGGTGCGCGGTGGATAGCGATCAAAATGGATACGCGTGGTTCCGTTGTCCACGATGCTCAGCGGAACCAAACGTATCGCATCCCGATCTACCCTGCCAATACGGTCGACGCGACCGGTGCAGGCGATGCTTTTTCAGGCGGGTTTCTGGAAGGTGTTGCCGAAACCGGCGATGTGTTCGAGGCCGGTCTGCGAGGGACCATCTCGGCCTCTTTCGCGGTCGAAGGCTGGGGCGCGTTCGGGATGCTGCAAGTGTCGAAGGAGCAAGCCGAAGAACGCCTGACCTGGTTGAGAGACAAGGTAAAGAATACCGATGCCGCTTGAGTTGGCGTCGCATTCAGAAGGATAGTCCGATGAACACGTGGCTGAAAGCAGTCTTTGGCACCAATAAGCCAATCATCGCAATGGTCCATTTGTTGCCGTTGCCTGGAGATCCGGATTACGACCGTGCGAGGGGCATGAAGCAGACGGTGGCACATGCTCGCGCAGATCTAGTCGCTTTACAAGAAGGCGGCGTGGATGGCGTCATGTTTTCCAATGAGGCCAGCCTGCCCTACGTGACAACGGTTGATCAAGTTACGGTGGCTGCTATGGCTCGCGTTGTTGGTGAACTGCTTGATGACATAGGAGTTCCCTTTGGTGTGAATATCCTGTGGGATCCAATCGCATCCATCGATCTGGCCGCGGCGGTCGGCGCGGCGTTCATCCGTGAGATCTTCACCGGCGTGTATGCCAGCGACTTCGGCCTCTGGAACACGAACTGTGGTGCCGTCGTTCGCCATCAGCACGCGATTGGCGCGAAGGGCGTGCGCCTGCTGTTCAATATTGTTCCGGAGGCGGCCGCCTATCTTGCGCCCAGGGCAGTCGCCGAGATTGCCCGATCGACGGTGTTCAATGCCCGTCCCGATGCGCTGTGTATCTCCGGACTGACCGCAGGTGTTGAGACCTCCGCGCAAGTCTTGCGCCAGGTCAAAGAGGCCGTCCCCGAAACTATCGTATTTGCTAACACAGGCGTGCGTTTGTCCAATGTGTCGGAACAGCTTGCAGTTGCAGATGGGGCAATCGTGGGGACGACCTTCAAGCGCGATGGCTACATATGGAATGCCGTCGATCCGCGCCGCGTCAGAGAATTCATGAACACGGTGCGACAATTGCCCGGGCGCTAGCGGGCCTAGTGGTCAATCAAACCTGAGCACGATCCTTTCCGCTTCGGGATAATAGACTCTATCCAAAATAAGCGTTTGTGCTTTTGTGCCGATATCGTCTTCTCGCACGGCGAAAGTTGTGCAGGCCAGTCGCAACACTCATGGCCAAGTCAGACGAGTCCTCGGCCAGATTTCGGAACACGTCTTTTGTGATGCGACAGATTTTGATCCCCGCAATGGCATGCTCGGCGCGAACACGGACTCGGGCCAGCTTGCGGTTCCGGCGCTTCTCATCCGGTCGCAACTCCTTGTGCTTTGGCTTTTTTGGGGTTGCAGATGCTCCCGCACTTGCGGGGCATAGCCTTGCAGGACATGATAACGAAAAGGTACTTCATGGATACCTCCGGCGGTTTGACAGTAGCCGCCCAACGGCCAGCATCATCCGCTGGCGCGGGGGTGTCGCCTGAATGCTCGCGGGCAAGGCGCACCTGAACTGCACGAAAGCCCGCTGGGGCGCGGCGTCAGCCCCGTCGCCTGCAATCACCCCTGCCGCCTTACGGCATTCCCTCACCAGAGAATCGGCATGCCGCTTGCCACGCACCGTCCCGTTTGGCATATTATTACCCCAACACATTCCAAAAGCAAGACTCTGCCTGTGCATTGTGCATTGGGCATTGAGAATTTATAATTCCCCCATGCTCATCGGCGGCGTGGCGGCGGCAGCAGCCTTCCTCATCGCCCGGCTCATCTCTCCGTAACCGCGCTCATGTAGTGACTTTTATCACCCCGCAACGCGGCAGTTAAACATGACCCCTTTAGCCCCATACATGATAGCCTTGCGGCGAATTTAATGCGGCGCTTCGCGCCGAAGGATAGTTGCCGCCATGCCCTCTCTCAAGCCCCTCACCTTGGTTTCCCGCCTGGCCCTGCTCGCCACGTTGCTCGTGGCCGCCTGTGGCGGAGTGGGCGGCCCTGCCGCCACCCCAACCGACATCAACGTCGGCGTCACCGACTACACCGGCCCCTTGCCGCAACTGCAACCCGTCACCGTACACTACAAAGTTGAGCCTTACGTCGAGAACCTCAACTTCCCGGTGGCCATGGAGTTCGCCCCTGATGGCCGCCTGTTCTTCACCGAAAAATACGGCGCAGTGCGCGTGATAAACGCCGACGGCAAATTGCAACCGCAGCCCGTCATCGTCCTGCCCACCGACGCCGCCGGCGAGCGCGGCCTGCTGGGCATCGCCCTCGACCCCGGCTTCGCCGAGAACCATCACATTTGGGTCTATCACACCTGGTCCGACCCCGACCACACCCGCGACAAGCCCTACAACCGCGTCGTCCGCTTCACCGAGAAAGACGGCGTGGGTTCCGACCCGCAAGTGGCCTTCGAGGCCTCCATCGAGTTCACCACCTCCACCATCCTCAACGGCGGCAACCTCCACTTCGGCCCCGACGGCATGTTGTACATCACTATCGGCACCACCAATAACATCGAAGTCGCCAACCGCCCCGACGCCCCGCAGGGCAAAATCCACCGCGTCATCCCCACCGTCCCCGTGGGCGTCCCGCCGGATAACCCCAACCCCAACAGCACCATCTTTGCCGGCGGCTTCCGCAACTCGTTCGATTTCACCTTTGGCCCCGGCGGTTTGCTCTACGCCACCGAGAACGGCCCCGATTGCGACGACGAGTTGAATCTGGTGGTGGCCGGGGGCAACTACGGCTGGCGGCAGGAGGGCCTGTGCGAAGACCAAACCGTCGGCAACGACTACCCCTTCAAGCGCCCGCTCGTCTCGTGGACCCCGCCCATCTCGCCCACGGGCGTCATGGTTTACACCGGCGACTTGTTCCCCGAGTGGAAAAACCACCTCTTCATGTGCGGCTACAACCTGGGCCGCATCGTCAGCCTCAAGCTCGACGACACCGGCACGAAAGTGCTCGGCGGCGATTTGCGCTTTGAGCTGGGCCGCGCCCGATGCGCCACCGATATCCTTACCGGCCCGGATGGCTTCATCTACTTCACCGACATCAACGCCATTTACCGGCTGGCGCCTACGCAGTGAGCGGCAGAGGATGACCGGCAAGCATTCGCCGCGCAGGGGCCTCCGCGCCCGCCTCGCCCTCATCGCCCTAGGCCTCCTCCTCCCCGCGTGCGCCGCCC
>Ga0082335_1006750_pt1 | contig 14473 bp, 12 predicted proteins | sample Subgrocontami58m_FD_72375 | JGI IMG/M metagenome (GOLD analysis project Ga0082335, IMG submission 72375) | Subsurface groundwater microbial communities from S. Glens Falls, New York, USA - GMW37 contaminated, 5.8 m (SPADES assembly) (version 2) ...
GTGGGCGACGGGGCGGCCGCGCTGGTAGTCGGCGCGATCGGGCTCGGCCTGGGCCAGGCGCTCGGCGATGGCGAGGGCCTTGAGGTAGGCGTCGCGGGCCTGGTCGCCCTGTCCGAGGGCTCGGTAGAGGTCGCCCATCTTGTTATAGGAGACGGAGAGGTCGCGCTGGTAGTCGGCGCGATCGGGCTCGGCCTGGGCCAGGCGCTCGGCGATGGCGAGGGCCTTGAGGTAGGCGTCGCGGGCCTGGTCGCCCTGTCCGAGGGCTCGGTAGAGGGCGCCCCGGCGCTCATAGGAGACGGAGAGGTCGCGCTGGTAGTCGGCGCGATCGGGCTCGGCCTGGGATCGCCTTTCGAAGGCTTCCCGCAGTGCCTCGTAGCGCTCGAGCGCACGCTCCGTCAGGCCCAGAGCCAGATGCGCCTGGGCCTCGTCGTCGGCGACCGCCGCGTAACCGAGGTGATGGCTGGGTAGGGACTCGAGCACCTCGCTTGCCAGGGCGGCGATCCCCACGGACTGTTGGAACCGCCGCAGGGCGGCGAAGCAGGCGGTCGCAGTGGACACCGCGGCGTCGAAATCGCACCCGGCGAGGAAGTTGCGAACCGCCTCGACGGCGTCGCCCAGGTCGTGGCTCTGGTTCTCTACGCGCCACCAGCGATAGCGCCCGGCGCGGTGGCACCGCTCAGCGTGGGCGGCAGGGTCATCGATGGCGGCCAGTCCCTGGGCGGTCCAGCGGTGGGCCCAGGCCGAGCCGTCGGGGAAGCGGAAGACCAGTGACAGACCCGCGAGGCGCGCCAGGGCTGGCTCGATGCGCCTCGCGTCTGCAGGGCCATCAGCGAGCATCCTCGCTTAAGGATTGTACCGCTGACAATTAGGTTCGTATCAACGACGGCTTCGGGTTGTTTTGGCCTTCTTGCTTCGCTCATGCCGTTCTTGGCGGACCTGTTCGACTACTGCCGTGACATCTCGCAAGACCTCCTCGGGGTCTTTGTCCACATTGCGTTCCCGGACGCGGTCAACTGTCGCCCACGCCTTCTCGATTTGCTTCTCGAAGACCTCGTACTGTTCAGGGTTGATGACCACGGCAAATGGCCGGCCCTTCTTCTCAATAATGACTGGTTCTCTGTTATAGTAGACCAGGCCCAGAAGGTCGGAAAAGTTAGCCCTGGCTTCCCGGGCGGACATTCTTCGTGTTGGCATTCCGTCACACCACCCCTCTAGCAACAATTATACGTCAGGTGTACATAATGTCAACATGGGGATCGGAGTCCCTCTTGAGAAGGGCTTCAGATTCCACTTTGGCCAAGTGGCACAACCCACCACCTGTCATGGGCCGTGCTGGGACCCTGCCAGGACGCGAAGGGCTCCAGCCAAGCGCCTTCGGCACTATGGCACAATCTTAGTGGTTCAGGTGGTAGATTGGTCTCGCTCTGTAGTGGCGGACCTCCGTGTCCGCCCCCACCCCGCCCCCTGGCGGACAGGGCCGTCCGCCACTACGTCGGGTTTGGCGGACGCACCCCTTAGACAGACCGGCCCAGGGCCTGGGCCAGGAGGGTAAGCTCGGCCATCAGCTTCTCGAAGTTGCTGAAAGTAAGGGATTGTAGCCCGTCCACCAGGGCCTGGGCGGGGTTGGGATGCACTTCCACCAGGAGGCCGTCCGCTCCGGCCGCGATCCCCGCCTTGGCCAGGGCCGGGACATATTCGAAATGTCCCGCCGGATGGCTGGGATCTACGATGATCGGCAGATGGCTGAACTTGTGAACCACCGGCAGAGAGGAGACATCCAGGGAGAAACGGGTGCTGTCCTCAAAGGTCCGTATGCCCCGCTCGCAGAGGATGACATTCTCATTTCCCTCCGCCAGGATATAGTCGGCGGCGGTAAGCCATTCGTTGACGGTGCAGGAAAAGCCCCGCTTGAGGACTACCGGGCGGCCCGCCTTGCCCACCTCCCGCAGCAGGGAGTAGTTTTGCATGTTCCGGGCCCCTACTTGCAGAATGTCGGCGTGCCGGGCTACCAGGTCCACCTCATGGGTGTCCATGACCTCGGTGATGATGGGCATACCCACGGCATCCCTGACCCGGGAAAGGATCCTGAGCCCCTCTTCCTGCAGCCCCTGAAAGCTAAAGGGGGAGGTGCGGGGCTTGTAAGCCCCTCCCCGCAGGATCTTGGCTCCGGCCTTCTTCACCGCCTGGGCCGTCTGGAAGACCTGCTCCTCGCTCTCCACGGCACAGGGTCCGGCCATGATCACCAGTTGGGGGCCACCGATCTCTATTCCGGCGACCCTGGCAATGGTGCCTCCGGGCTTGAAGGTCCGGGAGGCTAGCTTATAGGGCTTCATGATCCGCTGGACAGACTCCACCCCAGGCAGCAGGGCAAAGGTGTCGCTGGGCACCAGGCCCGTATCCGAGCCCAGAATGGCCACCACGGTCTTCTCAGTGCCGTGATTCAGTTGCACGTCAAACCCCAGGCTGCGGGCCTGGGCCACCACCTGGTCTATCTCGGCCTGCTCGGCTTCCTTGCGCATCTCTACGATCATTGGACCAACTCCCTTTATTCTATCGGCTTGTTGAGCTTGTTTTCCGTGAGCCGTTTTCGCGCTAATCTAACGGCCGGGAGCCGGGGCCGACTGCCGGCGAAGGTAAAGGAGCGCCATGGCCAGGAGGGGAGCGGCGCCGGCAATAGCGGCCATGACTTTGAAGGAGGTCATGGCCAGCAAGTAACCCATACCCAAAGAACCCACCACGATGCCCACATTATAGGAGATGCTGAACGTGGCGATACCGCTGGCCCTCTGGCCCGGGCCTGCCAGATCGACCGCCAGGGCCATGGCGGTGGGATGGGTACAACCATAGCCCAGTCCATATAAGGCTGCCGCTACCAGAACCATGACCGGGCTGTCGGTTTGTGCCAGGAGGGCCATTCCGACGGCGGTCAGGAACAGCGCTGGTATTATGACCGGTACCCTCCCGATGCGGTCGGAGAGGGTGCCGGCCAGGAATCTGACCAGGAGTGAGGATATTGCGAAGACGGTGAAGAAGAGGCCGACGTTCCCCAGTCCTATCTTGGGAGCGTATCCCGGCAGAAAGGAAACGAGAGCGCCGTAGGTCAGGGTTATGCTGAAGATGCAGACGCCGGACAGGAGAGCGGCCCGGGCCAAAAATGGGCCGTGGGATGAGATCTCTGTCCTCCCCACTGGTTCTCTTACCAGCAGGGACAAGACCAGTCCAACGCCTGCCAGGGCACTGGACAGGGCGAAGACGGCGGTGAAACCGCTGTTGAGCATCACAAAAGTGCTCACCGCTGGGGCCAGGGCCATGGCCGTAGTGCTGAAGGTGCCGAAGATACCCATGGCCTCTCCCCGGCGGTGGGCGGGGGCCAGGTCGGCTACCAGGGTGGTGGCTCCAATCTGAAACGAGGCCATGGCCCCTCCGGTTAGCATTCCTATAACCACGAGCAGCGGAAGCCAGGAAACGAAATGAAGTGCTAGAGTCTCCGCTAGAAGGACTGCGAGACCCAAGCGCATGAACGGGGTCCGGCCGAAGCGGTCTACCAGGTGGCCCAGATATGGCAGGGCCAGAATGGAGGCGATGGAGACGGTGGCGGTCACCAGCCCGGCCAGCCCCTCCGGGGCGCCCAGCCGGGTTACGGCAAAGACCGGTAGAGTAATCAGGAGGGCGTAGACGGTCATAAACTCCAGGGAATTGGTAAAGCAAACGAGGAAGAATTTCCCTGTGAAAACCCTATCATGGGTCATGCCGGTCCCTGGTGACGCCTGGACCCTAGGCATCATCTCTCTGAGGTCGCAGGTGAGGAACGTCCCAGGTAGAGGGCCACCATGGCCAGGACTGGGACTACGCCGGCTACGGCAGTCATGAAGCCGAAGGACGTCGCCGTCAGCAGGATGCCCATTCCCAGGGAGCCCACGGCGATGCCCAAGCTATATGAGGCATTGAAAGTGGCCATGGAGCTGGCGCTCTCGCTCTGGCCGCCTCGGTCTACGGCCAGGGCCATGGCGGTGGGATAGGCGGCGCCGTAGCCCAGCCCGTACAGGAAAGCCATACCCAAGAGCATTCCCGGAGCGTTGCTCAGTCCCAACAGCGCGGTGGCGATCCCTGCCACCAGGAGGGCTGGGAGGAGGACGGGAAGCCGGCCGACCCGGTCGGAAAAAGTCCCTGAGAGTGCCCTGACGAGCAGGGACGAGATAGCAAAAACCGTGAAGAAGAGGCCGGCGTTCTCCAGCCCCATCTTGGGTGTTTCCCCTGGTAGGAAGGAGATGAAGGCGCCGTAGGTCAGGCTTATGGCAAAGATACCAAACCCGGGGAGAAGGGCCCTGGGGTTAAAGAAGCGAGCCCGGGCGGCGGCAACCCGCCGCGGGGGTTCCTTCTGAAACAATGATAGGGTCAGGGAGATGGCAGCCAGCAACCCGGTCATGATGAACAGGGCAGAGAAGCCGCTGTTCTGCATTACAAAGATGCTGATAGGTGAGCTCAGAGCCACTGCTACCGTGGTGAACGTGCCGAAGATGCCCATGGCCTCTCCCCGGCGGTGGGCAGGGGCGAGGTCGGCCACCAGGGTCGCGGACCCGCTTTGGAACAAGGCCACGCCCACTCCGGAGAGGCCTCCTACGACCACCAGCAGTGGGAGCGAGGAGACGAAGTGGAGGGCTATGGCCAGTCCCAGCAGTATCCCAAGGCCCAGGCGCATGAAGGTGGTCCGGCCGAAGCGGTTAACGTGGCGGCCGGCGTGGGGCGCGGTCGAGAAGGAGACCAGGGTCTGGGCGGCGGTCACCAGGCCGGCCTGGCCGGCTGACCCTCCCAGGACTACGGAATAGACCGGCAGGGTAACCAGAAAGGAATAAACCGTGACCCAGAACAGGAAATTGCTGGAGCATACGAGGACGAAATCCGTAGAGAGAAGTCTATCATTGGGGACGGCGGTGGATGGCCCCGCCTGGACTTCGCGCATTGTCCCTCCCGCGCAGAGCTTTTTGTGGACAGGTGTTACGAGGTCAGGGTATCAGAGAGCGCAGGATGGTGTCAAACCGCGGCGCCTCGAGGCCAACCGTTATCTCTGTGAGGCCGCCGGTGAGGAGCGTCCCAGGTAGAGGGCCACCATAGCCAGGAGCGGGGCGGCCCCGACGACGGCGGTCATGACGGCATAGGACGTCGCCGCCAGCAGGTAGCCCATGGCCAGCGACCCGACGGCCACGCCCAGGTTGTAGGCAGAGTAAAAGGTGGCTATGGCGCTGGCCCGCTGGTCTCCGCCGGCCCGGTCCACTGTCAGCGCCATGATGGTAGGGTGAGCTGAACCGTAGCCGAGACCGTAGAGGGCCGCCGCTCCCAGAACCATGGTTTGGCTGCTGCTCTGGCTCAGGATCATCATGGAAGCTCCAACCGTGAATAGCGCGGGCAAGATCACGGGTACCCTGCCCAGCCGGTCGGAGACTCCGCCTGCCAGGGCTCTTACCAGGAGCGTGGACAGGCAGTAGACCGTGAAGAAGAGGCCGGCGTTCTCCATCCCCATCTTCGGGGCCTGGCCCGGCAGAAAGGAGATCAGGGTCCCGTAGGTGAGGGTCATGCCGAAGATACAAAAGGCCGGGAGAAGCGCCGACCGGTTCAGGAGGGGGCCCGGCGGCGGGACCATGGCCTGCTTCTCCGGCTCCCTCACCATGAAGGAGAGGATTAAGGCGATTGCTGCCACTCCCGCGGACGCGGCAAAAAGGACCGGGAAACCGTTGTTATGCATCACCATGATGCCGACCGCGGGGCTCATGGCTACGGCGATGGTGGTGAACGTGCCGTAGATTCCGATGGCCTCACCCCGGCGGTGCACGGGGGCCAGGTCCGCGATCAGGGTGTTGGCCCCGGTCTGGAAGCACGCCAGTGCGCCACCGCAGGCTATGCCCATGGCTACCAGGAGGGGAAACCAGCCCACGTAAGGGAGGGCCAGGGACTCGGCTAGAACCAGAGCCGGGCCCAGGTGCAGCAGAGGGGTCCGTCCCAGGCGTTCCACGTGGCGGCCCAGATGGGGCACGGCCAAGAATGACACCATGGTTACCGCGGCGGTCACGAAGCCGGCCTGGCTCTCTTCCCCACCCAGCTCCACGGAATACACCGGCAAGGTGACCAGGAGGAAGTAGACGGTAATGAAAAAGAAGAAGTTGGAGAGGCAGATGAAGACAAAGTCCCGAGTTAGGAGCTTGTTAGCTTTCGTCAGCCTACCCTCCGGTGTCCATCAGCGGCTTCAGGAGGGGGGCCACGGCTTTCGCCAGGCTGACCAGCCAGTCCACTTCGGCGGCCGAAAGCTCCCGGAAGCCGCGGCCGGCCACGGTCAAAGCGCCGATAACCTCTTCTCCGCAAAAGAGCGGCACAGCCCCAATAGTGGTCAGAGCAGAGGGGCCCGCCGCTGGATGCCAGGGACCCGCCTCGCTGTCCCCGTCGGACCTGAACATGGGGAGACGTCGCTGGACGGCAATTCCCGGCAGTGCTTCCCCGATCCTCAGCCTGGTCCCTTCCAGGAGGACCTCTGCGGTCAGCCCTTCCCGGCAGATGAGCCGGAGCTCCTGGCGCCCTGGGTCCAGCAGCCAGATCTCTCCCGCGTCCAGTCCGGTGGTCTCCAGGGCCAGCCCTAGAATGCCCGCGCACAACTCGCCGGGCGGGAGCCGTTCAACTGCGCTCTGGCTGGCATGAAGGAGCCGCCCGAGGTGCCTCCTGGCTTCATCCAGCTCGGTCGAGAGATGTGCCCGTTCTGTCAGGACCTCCTGCGTTATCCGGTTTACTGCCAGCAACTCAGAATATCGTCGCTTCAGCAGGGCCATGGCCCGGCGCCGCTCATCTATGAGCCAGATGGCGAGCGTGGCGCCGATGCTGCCGTAGGCAATGCGCAGGACCTCCGGGGGCTGGAACTCCAGGAAGAAGTAAGGAACGTGCAAAGCCAGGAAGAGGAGCGCGCTCGCCAGTCCCAGCGCGGGAAGCCATCGGTAGGCCGCATAGATGGCGAGGAAGATGGCCAGAACGTCGTGGGTCTCATGGAAGTAAGGGAAGAAGGGGCCGGAGACCAGCCAAGCGAGTTGGGGCATGCTTTCAGCCAGGTGCCCCAAGGACAGGACTGACGTTCCCAAGAGAACGCCGGCGGAAAGGAAAGGACGCGCCAATACAAATCGCTTACCTTCGCCGACACTGTCGCGAAGGAAGCGAGACTCCACGGAACTGGTTGCCATCGTCGTCTTTTTCTCTTAATGTTGATTATACCCTAATGGGCAAGGTGGGGCAGGGGCAGGTACCGGTCAACTTGCCGCCGGCCCGGGACGGGCATTCCCGGTGGCGTGGGATTGGACGTTGAAGAGCAGAGTAGTCAACGGCCGCGAATGGCAGTACCAATTTGGCGGAAAAGAAGTTAGAATAGCGCTAATAACTGGGAGAAGTCAATATTAACGCTCCAGGCTGGCCCGTCTTCATTTGCTTCCTGACTGTCCTCGTCGTGGCCTGCGGGGGTAGTGTGACGCCGTCTCAGACGCCTTCGCCGGCGGGGGCCTCGCCTGGAGCGACGAGGGCTGCCACGGCGGATGACGTTGTTGCCGGGGTGACGGTACCCGCTTTGGCAGCATCCACTCCTTCAACTTCGGCGTCCGGTCTACCACCATCGCCCAGTGCGACTTTGCGCCCTTCGTCCAGCCCATCGCCTCCTGCGCTCACCCTGGCTGCCCCGACGCCCACCGTTCCTTTCCGTGCCGCGCCCGCTCCTTCGCGGCCGGCCTCAACGGGGCAGTCTACGCCAGTGGTCAAGTCTCCCGCTTCCGGCGTACAGCAGATACCGGCCTGTTCAGTTGACATAAGCAGGCCACTATTCAGTGTCCTGCCTATGGCGCGGGTTGACTTCCTGGCCTTCCGCCCTCTGGGATGGACGAGTCCGCCCACACACGTCTTTCCTGCGAAGCACTCTAATTTTGCGCTGGCCCTGCCCGGCGAAGCGCCGCCGCAGAGACCAGTGTACGCTCCAGGCGACTTCTGGCTGACGGAGGTCAACTCAACGGAATATGTTGGGCTCAACAAGACCGGCTACGGCATCACCTTTTACCCTTGCAAGGAGTTCAAGTCGTATTTTGGCCACCTTTCCGCGATATCGGAAAAGCTGCTGGCTGTAAGCAAGGCCGGCAACGTGAAATGCAATCCGCCCTATCAGACCGGGAACACGACCGTCAACACTTGCAGGACAGAGCTGGTATTCAAGGTGAACGCCGGGGAGCTTATCGGCTATTCGGGCGATGCCGCGGGGGTGGACTTCGGGGCCGTCGACTATCGAATTACGCCCCTGGGCTTCGCGAATCCGGCCCACTACATGAAAGAAATGCTGCACTACGTCTCGCCCGTCCCATATTTCACTCCGGAAGTCAGGGCGGCGCTGGAATCAAAGCTGGCCAGCTACGACGGGACCAGGCCCAGGACCGCTGAGCCGAGATTCGGAGAGTATATGCAAGACCTCCCGGGCACTGCGCAAGGCAACTGGTTCATTCCGGGGGTATCGCTGGCCATACCCTTTCAACAACCGGACCAATTCCTGGCCCTGGTCCATGAGTATCTCGACGCGGCGCTGCCGGTCTTCTCTGTAGGCAATTCCATCAACGGACTGCCTGTGGGCGTTTACGGATTCAAGCCTCAGGCTTCCGGAAACCTTAGCCGGGACTTCAGCGCGGTGAGAGCAGACGGCACGGTCTACTGCTATGACAGTTTTCTCACTGGCAAGTCCACGGGAGGCATTGGGATGGGCAGCCCGCGCGGTGTCATACTTCTGAGCATGCCCAGTGAAACCACCCTGAGAATCGAGAAACGGGGGCCAGAGGGAAGCAGATGCGACGCCTCAGCGGCTTACACGTTTAGCGCGAATGCGACGCTGTTTGAAAGGTGACCCCTCGGAGCGATGCTCCCGGCTATCTTTCCCGCTGAACTGGGGGTCTGACTACCACGGCGTGTTGGGAGCATCCAGTTCTTGACAATGCTCTAGCCTGCCTCGTACACTAAGCAAAAGTGCCCTAAGGAGTCGAGCCATGGCCCTCAAGCGCGCGCCTCTCTGTCCCATTCACCGCCAGGCTGGGGCCCAAATGGTGGAGTTTTCCGGATGGGAGCTTCCGGTCCAGTTCTCCAGCATCTTGGAGGAGCACCGCGCAGTCCGCGGCTCCGCGGGCCTCTTTGATGTCAGCCATCTGGGGCGTGTCACGGTGCGCGGATCCGGGGCCTTCGAACTCTTGCAACGGGCCCTTACCAACGATCTGGCTAAGGCCCGGCCCGGGCGGGCCCAATATTCCTTGCTTTGCCGGGAGGATGGCGGCATCCTTGACGACCTGGTGCTCTTTCACCGGGCCGCCGATGAGTACCTATTAGCGCCCAATGCCGCTAATACGGAGTCTGACCTGAATTGGATCCGGGGGCTGGCTTCACCCTACCAGGTCGAGTTAGAGGACCGGACTGCCGCCACCGTCATGCTGGCCTTGCAGGGGCCGGAGTCGGCTTCCGTGTTGGCCCGGCTGGCCTCGCCCGCGGTCACGGAAATGCCTCGCTTCGGGTGTGTGGACGAGATGGTCCTGGGCAAGCCGGTCCAATTTTCTCGCACCGGCTATACCGGCGAGGATGGGTTCGAGCTGGTAATGGAGTCGGAGATAGGCGAGACTATCTGGCGGGCTATTCTTGGATTTGGCGTGAAACCCTGCGGCCTGGGCGCCAGGGATACGCTTCGTCTGGAGGCGGCTCTGCCGCTTTACGGCAATGAGCTTGATACCAGGACCCGCCCCCACGAAGCCGTGCTTGAATTCGCCGTGGCCCTGGGCAAGGGCGATTTCATCGGGCGCGAGGCTATCCTGAAAGACCTGGAGGAAGGGCCGCGGCGGCGCCTCGTCTGCTTTCGCATGATAGAGCGGGCTGTGCCTCGCACCGGCTATGCCATACTGAAGGACGGGCGGGAGGTCGGTAGAGTCACCAGCGGCAACTATTCCCCTACCCTGCGCGTTGACATAGGAATGGGTTATGTTCCGGCCGAGCTTGCGTCTCCGGACACGCAGATGGAGGTCCTTATCAGGGATAAGACCGTGCGGGCCCAGGTAGTGCGCCGGCCCTTCTATAAAAGGACCGCGTAGAGACGCCCGGCCTAGAGACGCCCCACCGGGGCGTCTCTACCTGTTGGGTGTGTGTGAAGACGGCCCGGTGCGTCTGCACCCGGATAAAACACGAGCAAGTACAGCGTCAACTGGGTGCGTATGGAGACGGCCCCGGTGGGGCGTCTGTACTGGGATAAGCCAAGAGCAAGTACAGTGTCACCTGGGTGTGTGTAGAGACGCCCCGGTGGGGCGTCTGCACCGGCATCGAAGGAGCGGGGCATCCCTACTTGAACCCAAGGAGCAGTATGAGCAATCCGTCGGAGTACAAGTATGCCCGGACCCATGAGTGGGTGCGGCTGGAAGATGGAATAGCGTCGGTCGGCATCACCGCCTATGCAGCCGAACAGTTGGGAGATGTCGTCTTCGTAGAGCTGCCGGCTGTGGGCATCCGGCTCAAGCAGTTCGAGCGTTTGGGCGTCGTGGAATCGGTGAAAGCTGTCTCAGACCTCTACTCCCCGTTGAGCGGGGTGGTAACGGAGACCAACGGCAGCCTGTCGGATCGCCCTGAGCTGGTCAACCTCTCGCCATTCGAGGAAGGATGGATGGTCAAGCTTTCCCCCAGCGACCGGTCTGAGCTTGATAATCTCCTGTCCAGTAAGAAGTACGAGGAGATGATCGGAGAGGGGCATTGACCTATATCCCCAACACTCAGGCCGACCGGGAGGCCATGCTGGCGGCTATGGGCGTAGGGACGGTGGAGGACCTCTTCCAGGATATCCCACCGGAGCTTCGACGGCCTGCCCTGAGTCTTCCCCCAGCGCTCTCCGAGATGGAGCTTTTGGCAGAGATGAAGGCCCTGTCCCAAAGCAACGCCCCACTGGATCACTACGCTTGCTTTCTTGGAGCTGGGGCCTACCGCCATTTCATCCCCAGCCTGGTGGGACAGCTCATATCCAGAGGAGAGTATTATTCTGCGTACACGCCCTACCAGGCGGAGGTCAGCCAGGGCACTCTTCAGACCATGTTCGAGTTCCAATCCCTCGTATGCGCATTGACGGGCATGGACGTGGCCAACGCGTCCCACTATGACGGCGCGACGGCCCTGGCGGAAGCGGCCCTCATGGCTGTCCGTATCACTGGGCGGGAGCGGATAGCTCTGCTCGACACGGTCCATCCGGAATACCGGAGCACGGTGGAGACCTACGCCTGGGGGCAGGGGATAGCGGTAGATTCCATCAACAGGTTATCCGCGATCGATCTGTCAGGCTACGGCTGTTTGCTGGTCCAGCAGCCCAACTTCTTCGGCCATTTGGAGGAGATGGAAGGTCTGGCGGAGATGGCCCGCAATGCTGGAGCCTTGCTGGTGGTCTGCGTAGACCCCATCTCATTAGGACTGCTAAAGCCCCCGGGAGAGTACGGTGCGGACATGGTGGTGGGGGAGGGCCAGCCCCTGGGGATCCCCGTGAGCTTTGGAGGCCCTTATCTGGGGCTCTTCGCCTGCCGGCAGCAATACGTCCGCCAGATGCCCGGGCGGATTGTCGGTGAGACTGTGGACGGCCGCGGCCGCCGGGGCTATACCCTGACCCTTCAGGCCAGGGAGCAGCATATCCGGCGGGAGCGGGCTACGAGCAACATCTGTACCAATCAGGCTCTGGCGGCCCTGGCAGCAACGATTTACCTGGCCGCGCTGGGCAAAGGGGGGCTGAGGCAGGTGGCCAGCCTTTGCTACCACAAGGCCCATTATGCCGCCGCGTGTATCTCACAGCTTCCCGGCTACAGCCTGGCCTTTCCGTCGCCTTTTTTCAAGGAGTTCACCATCCGCTGTGCGCTGCCACCCGCGAAGCTGAACCGTATGCTTCTGGGTCATGGCATTATCGGGGGCCTGGACGTGAGCCACCTGGTTGAAGGGGGATGGCTTCTCTGTGTAACGGAAATGAATTCGCGTCAGGAGATCGACCGGCTGGTAGATGCGCTGGGCGATGCTTCCAGATGATGGAAAAGCTGCTATCAGAGCTTAGCTCTCCGGGCCGGGCCGGCGTGTCTTTGCCGGAGTTGGACGTGCCCCCGGCCGAGGAGCTGCCAAAGGCGTTCCTGAGGGAGGAGTTGCGCCTGCCGGAGGTAAGTCAGGTGGATGTAGTGCGTCACTTCGTGAGTCTGAGCCAGGCGAACTTCGCAGTGGATACCACTTTCTATCCCCTTGGAAGCTGTACTATGAAACATAATCCCAAGGTGAATGAAGATGTGGCCCGGCTGCCGGGCCTGGCCAACATTCATCCATACCAGCCGGAGGAGGCGGTCCAGGGGGCCCTGCGCCTCATGCACGAGCTTCAGGGGTACCTGGCTGAAATGACCGCTCTTCAGGCTACTAGCCTCCAGCCGGCGGCTGGGGCCCAGGGGGAGCTAACGGGGATGCTGATGATACGGGCCTACCAGCAGTCCCTGGGCCAGGGGCAGCGCTTGCGCGTCCTGGTCCCCGATTCAGCCCACGGGACCAACCCATCCAGCGCGGCCATGGCCGGCTACCAGGTGGCGACTGTCGGCCATGATGACCAGGGTAACGTAGACCTGGGGCAGCTTCGTGACGCCATGAGGCCCGATGTGGCCGCCCTGATGCTAACGAACCCCAGCACCCTGGGCCTCTTCGAGAAGCAGGTAGTCGAGGTATGCCGCGTGGTGCACGAAGGTGGGGGCCTGGTCTACGGCGACGGGGCCAACATGAATGCCCTTCTGGGCTGGGCCAAGCCGGGGGAATTGGGCTTCGACGTCATGCATCTGAACCTGCACAAGACCTTCTCCACCCCGCACGGGGGCGGCGGCCCGGGCAGCGGACCTGTCTGTTGCCAGGATTTCCTGGCCCCTTACTTGCCGGGCCCGGTGGTGATCCAAAGGGATGGTGGAAGCTACGGCTTCGAACAGCCGGCCCATTCCATCGGCCGAGTTCGAGCCTTTTACGGCAACTTCCTGGTCTTGGTGCGGGCCTATGCGTACATCCGCTCGCTGGGTCCGGAAGGATTGAGGGAAGTGTCCGAGAACGCCGTGGTTAACGCCAACTATCTCCAGCACCGTCTCCAGGATGCCTACCAGGTGGCTTACCCCCGCCGCTGCATGCACGAGACGGTCCTGTCCGCTTCCAGGCAAAAGGCCCAGGGAGTACGGGCCTGGGATATCGCCAAGCGCCTCATCGATTATGGGTTCTATCCTCCCACTATCTACTTCCCGTTGATAGTGCAGGAGGCGTTGATGATCGAGCCGACGGAGACTGAGAGCAAAGAGACCCTGGACGCTTTCGTCGAGGCCCTGCTGGCCATTGCCCGGGAGGCGGAAGAGGACCCGGAACTGGTCCGGGGGGCGCCCCACACCACCAGCATTGGCCGCCTCGACGAGGTGGCGGCGGCGCGGAAGCCCAAGTTGTGCTGGGGGTGAGGCCGGAGCCGCCCGCGGCCAGCCGGCCTGGCTAGTGCCAAGTTGCAACAATCGGCGTGCTAATCAATGGCATCAAGACAAAGTGGCACAGGCCTCTGGCCTGTGCGCCCAGGCGAGACGCCTGGGCCACTTTCTCGGCAAAGACGGTAACGGCCATTTCCCAACGAAGCACGGGAATACGTATCCTTGCCAGTTCATCAGAAGGTAGCTATACTACCACTATCACCTTCAGCAATTCTTAGGGGGCTTTTCCCCATGATAGCGCGATGGAGACAACACGGGTAGGTCAAAGGAGGCAAGTATGGCGGTGGAACTTGAGGAGAACGATGGCGGCAAGCTATGGCGTGAGGTGGCCCGGGGCCGGCTTTATTTTGAACTGGGAGGCTTGGCCTTTGCCATACAGAAGGGCTCCACGCCAACGGAGTTCGGGAGGCATGTTTGGGGCCACGGCGCGGTCCAGCGTCAAGGAAAGCCTGATCCTACGGCCCAGGAGTACATGCGGGGTGAGGCCAAGGAGCACGTTCATTTTATCCCCGACATACAGGTGAATTTCGATGTCATGGAGGACGATACGGCCCAGATGACACTGTCCAATGGCTGCTGGGGCGGCTATGGGAAGAAGCGCTGGGGTACTGCGTCGTACTGGGGACTGAGCCAGGACCAGGTCTGCGAGTATTGCCACGAGTGCTACCGGGCCTGGGGAGAGCAGCTTGGGTTGGCCATTACGACGAACCCTCAGACCGATGAGACCTGCTTCATCCGGGCTACCAGGCCGTAGCGTGGCTACCGAGGGAGATGTTTGATACAAACTATTGCTGCCTGGAATCTTGGGCAGCTCCGCCCAGGCCTAGTGGTCTGTAACACAGGAAATGGCCCAACGTCATTGCGAGCGATAGCGAAGCAATCTCGGCGCGCCACTAGGAGATTGCTTCGGCCTGCGGGTTACCAGCGCCGGTGGTCGCTATCCC
>Ga0082335_1006752_pt1 | contig 14466 bp, 13 predicted proteins | sample Subgrocontami58m_FD_72375 | JGI IMG/M metagenome (GOLD analysis project Ga0082335, IMG submission 72375) | Subsurface groundwater microbial communities from S. Glens Falls, New York, USA - GMW37 contaminated, 5.8 m (SPADES assembly) (version 2) ...
GCCCAAGGTTTATGCATCCGGAAAAACCAGTCTGTAGTGCCGACCTTTTTAGGTGACCCCTTGAATTTACTGGCTTAGCGGCTTATATACCCCTCGAATTGCGAAGGTCGGGCTAGCGCGGCCTCTGGCCGCAACCAAATTCGAAATACGAAACAATTTCAAATGACAAAAAACTCAATGCTCGAAACTTTACGTAAGCCTCATCTAATAAATGTCTTACGGTTGTGCAGTTTGAAAAACGAGCATAAAAAAACAAGAACTTGATGGATAGTAGTACGGAGTTATCAAGTGCAGGAGTCTAATATTAAAAAACATCAACAAAGTAGTGCATTTCTTAGTACCACATATGTGGTTATTTTAATAGCACTTATTTATTTGATTAGCGGCCTATTTCTCACTAAATATCCAACTGCCTACATGGATGAAGCACAGCTGGATAGTATATCATTATCAAAAATTGGAAAGTTCCATATTTCTGTTTTTAGAGAGTCTTCAAGTTTTTATCCTATCGGCTTTCTTTACTTTGGTTCTCATTATATTTGCTTTAAATTTTTAGGATATACCCTATTTGCCGCGAGAATAACCTCTCTTTTATGTATGTATGGAGCATCATTTTTCTTATATCGTATAATATTAAGATTTACTTCCAATATTAAACTAGGCTTCATTACTGTTGTTTTATTCTCGATAATAGAAACTGTTATCTATGCTTCGCATTTAGCAAGGCCTGAAGTCTTTTTGTTGTTTTGGATTTTGATGTGCTTATACTTGTTCTTGAAGGTCGCGAAATCAGACTTGTTTTATAAACATCTCGTATTTGGACTGCTATGTGGTGTCGGATTTGAGATACATCTCAACGCATTTATACTGTGTTTATGCATTCTACTTCTATATATATTTTATGAATATCAATCCTGGAAAAAGAAGTTAAAAAGAATAATTGCATGGGGTTTGGGAGCCGGCACGATATTATTGATCTCGTTTCTAGTTAGATATTATATGTATCCGCTTTTTTTTATCCACCTGGACGCTTTTGCAAATTTACAAGGCAACTCTGATGGCTTGAGCTACCGTCTGAAACGTAACATTATTTTTTTTGTAAAATCGTTTTGGGAACCCCGATATCATAGAAAAATGCTGGATTTTGCTATTCTCTGTATTGCTGTTATAGGCTCTTTTTATTTTTTGTTATCGAAAAAATATAATAATTTATACAAGTTACCAATAAAGTTCTTTTTCATTTGTTTATTTTCATTTGAGGCTGGATTTTTGATTATGGGTGTTTTTGATACAAATTATATTATATTTCTCTATCCCTTTTTTATCGTATTATTTTCCTTACTATTGCCCGGCTTAAGTAATATTTGGATAAAAATCAATGCAAGCACATCAAAGATTTTAACTATCCTGATTGTAATTTTTGCTAGTCAGAGTGCATATACATTCTGGAAATTTTACCCCTCTAATTATGAAGAGTATCTTTCTAAAGTCAAGGTATATTTGCCTTCAGGAAATACCGTAATTGGAGACGAAATAAATGGATATGGTTTCTTTGAAAAGTACGATTATATAGCTTTTAGAGATATTGTTTTTGCTGTAAACCACCAAAAAATGTCTATAGAGGATTACTTTCGAAAGTATAATATCAAATACATTATATACACGGAATACTGGGATTACATGGTTAAAAATAATATTGGCTACGGAAACATTGACAGAAAGATCTTTGAATCGTTCTTAAACAAAAACGCTGAACAAATTGGATTAGTTCATGATTATGTATATGGCATGGCAAATCAGAAATTTGGCAATTGTTGGACTATAATATATAAAATAAAGGAAAGCATTTAATGACGCTGCAAGTTTTATTGATTTACGTTAGTATTTGTTTAATCAAAACTAATCAAAGGAAATTATAGATGAGAGAAGAAAATATATCTTCTTATCATATAAGGAAGATAATTCTTGATCAAGCGAAGCGCGCAAATGTGGGACATATTGGATCTGCTTTATCAATCGCTGATATTGTTGTGGCACTTTATGCAAATGTTCTGAATGTTCCAGATCCCTGTGATTCAGACCGTGATCGCTTTGTACTATCAAAAGGACATGCTGCTCTGGCAGTTTATGCTGCACTTTTCTTGAAGGGATGGATAACGGAAGAATCTCTTAATACCTATTGTGAAGATGGTAGTGTGCTGGGTGTTCATCCAGAACATCTGCTTAAAGGTATTGATTTTTCTACCGGGTCACTTGGGCACGGGTTATTGATGGGAACGGGTGCTGCGTTGGCAGCACACCTAGAGCGATCTTCTCGTCGCACTTTTGTGCTGATAAGCGATGCAGAATGTAATGAAGGATCAATTTGGGAGGCAGTTATGTTTGCGGCGCATCATCGCCTTTCTAACCTTATTACGATTGTTGATTTGAATGGGCAACAGGCGCTTGGCTATACTAGACAAGTACTGAATATGTCTTCTATGGCTGAACGTTGGAAGGCATTTGGGTGGAACGTGAAAGACGTTGACGGACATAACGTGTCACAAATGATAGACACAATGGCCAATTTTGATACAAAATCTGGTTCTCCCCATATTTTGATTGCACATACGGTGTTTGGTAAAGGTGTTTCATACATGGAGAATCAGATAAAATGGCACTATTTACCAATGTCAGATGCAGAATATCAGCAGGCGGTGAATGAAATCGAGGCAACCAAATGAGAGGTGCATTTATTAGAACGTTGGCGGAATTAGCAGAATGCGATTCACGTATAGTCTTGCTAACGGGTGATCTTGGATATGCGGTATTAGAACCCTTTTCGGATAAGTTTCAGGATCGTTTCATTAATGTGGGAGTTGCAGAACAGAATATGGTGGGATTGGCAACCGGATTGGCTGAGGCTGGTTTAATACCTTTTGTTTATTCTATCGTTCCTTTTGCCGTGTTACGACCTTTTGAGTTTATTCGCAATGGACCTATCCTACACCAATTTCCAGTAAGGATTGTAGGTATTGGAGGAGGGATGGAATATGGTTCCAATGGAGTGTCGCATTATGGATTGGAAGATATAGGTGTTTTGCGCACGCAACCAGGCATTACACTCATTGCTCCTGCTGACTACGAGCAAGCACGTTCATCCTTATTGGCAACATGGGATTTACCATGCCCTGTTTATTACAGGCTCGGTAAGGATGACAAGAATGTTGTGCCAGGACTCAGTGGGCGCTTTGAACTAGGGCGTGCTCAATTTATCGGTGAGGGTACAGACATTTTGATTATTACAATGGGAAGTATAGCCTCAGAGGTTGCATCAACAATAGAAATTCTATACACGCAAGGTATCTCATGTACAATGATGATAATTGCCAGTATGAACCCACCTCCTGTTGATGATATAGAAGAAGCTTTGGCACAATTTCGGTTAGCGCTTACTGTTGAAGCTCATTACATAATCGGTGGTGTTGGATCACTAGTATCAGAGGTAATTGCTGAGCGTGGTTTACCTTGTCGGCTAGTGCGATGCGGAGTTAAGGTAACACCAAATGGTATAACAGGGAGTCAGGAATATATGTACCGAGCGTATGGACTATCTGCCGAAATGCTGACTATGACTGCTATTCAGGCAATACGTGAACTTAAGTGCTGAAATGGTTAATGGGGATGGCACTTTGACAAATCAGACTACAAACAAAAAGTTAAGTGTTATTATTGCATGTTATCGTGATGCGCCTGCTATTCCAATTATGTATGAACGCTTGACCGATAGTTTTCAAAAAATGAAAGTAGATTATGAGATTATTTATGTAAATGATTGCAGTCCTGACAACGCTGCCGAAATCCTATCCAACCTTGCTTCACGAGATAAAAAAGTAATTGTAATTAATCACGCACGAAATTTTGGATCACAGAGCGCTTTTACCAGCGGCATGCAAATCGCCACAGGTGATGCTGTCATCCTATTGGATGGTGACTTGCAAGATCCGCCTGAGTTAATCGAAACATTCTATCAGAAATGGCAGGAAGGCTATGCAGTGGTTTATGGCGTTCGAATCAAGCGCGAGGCAACACGATTTTTAAAAGTAGCTTACAAGACATTTTACCGTATCTTTCGTGCTGCTTCCTATGTGCCAATTCCGCTGGATGCCGGTGATTTCTCGCTGCTTGACCGACGTGTGGTTGATGCACTTAACAGTTTGCCCGAAAACAACCGCTTTTTACGAGGGTTACGAGCATGGGTAGGTTTTAAGCAAACAGGTGTTCCCTATGTGCGCCCAGAGCGTATGTTTGGGCGTACTACCAACTCATTATTGAAGAATATAGGATGGGCACGTAAGGCAATTTTTTCGTTTTCGTACATACCTTTGGATTTTATCACATGGTTAGCTCTCTGCACTGTTGGCGTTTCATTATTTGCAATGATAATTCAAATCACGTTACGTGTCTTCTTTCCTGAGTTAGCACCGCGCGGTTTTACGACATTAATCATACTAATACTTTTCATGAGTGGTATCCAGTTATTGTGCCTTAGCATTATCGGTTCTTACCTGGCGCATATCTACGATGAAGTAAAGCGCCGTCCACCTTATATTGTTGAAAGCATTCTCAATCAACCACCAAACAAACAGGAACGAAAAGATCAAAATCAATAAATGGAAGATGTTAAGTTATTATCAACCCGTTGTGCTATTTGTGATACGGAAAATAATGATACGGAGTTGTATCCGGCAAAGTTTGACATGCAAGCATTTAAAACTGACGTTTTTTCTGCACGTCGCTTGCCTGATAGAATTCATTACCGCATAATCAAATGCAACACGTGTGGATTGATTCGCTCAGATACTGTCGTCGATCCACAGATATTAGCACAACTTTATGCAAAGAGTACTTTTAACTATGATGATGAGGTTGCAAACCTCAGGTTTACCTATGGACGGTATCTGTTTAAATTGGATAACTATGGTGTGCAAAAGGGTGCTTTGCTTGAGATTGGATGCGGAAATGGTTTTTTTTTGGAAGAAGCTTTAGCGCAGGGCTATGCTACCGTGCGAGGTGTTGAACCGAGCGCTGATGCAATAGCAAAAGCCAGCTCAAAAGTACGCCCATACATTGTCTGTGATATCATGCACCCAGGGTTATTCGAGTCAGAACAGTTTGATGTTATTTGCATGTTCCAGGTATTTGATCACATTCCTAATCCTGGATATTTACTTGAAGAATGCTTTCGCATACTGAAACCAGGTGGGATGATTTTGTGTATTAATCATAATGTCCAATCGGTGTCTGCGAGACTTTTAAAAGAACGTAGTCCGATTATTGACATTGAGCACACCTACCTCTACAGTTCATCCACTATGTCCAACATTTTTGCAGCACATAGGTTTAAAGTTGTACATGTTGGATCGGTATACAATAAATATACTATGCATTATCTGGCTTGGCTTGCACCGTTACCGGCTGCACTGAAAAGCATGATTCTCACCTTTATAAAAAGTAGCTACATTGGGCATATTCGGGTATCGGTTCCGCTCGGCAATTTTCATGTCATAGCAAGAAGACCTTTTTAGTATGGACGAGAAAATAACGACAAATTATAACGTGGAAGTCTTTAACCGGGATGTCATAAACTACGGTGGGTATTTTTACACCACAAATGTTAGGTTGTGCAGTCGGTTGGCTACTCAGCGTACGACTGATGCCGTCTTGCAAATGGGCCGTTTTGCTGGACGTTCTGTACTTGATATGGCTTGTGGAGACGGATTTTATACGATACGGTTTTGGGACTATGGTAGACCATATGCTATGGTCGCCGTTGATGCGGCACATCGAGCCGTCGAAGTTGCAAATACCCACAAACAGAATCGTCCTATTCGGTTTGTAGTTGGCGATGTACACAGATTGCCTTGGAAAGACAATAGTTTCGATACGGTATTAATTCAGAGTATTCTACATCATGATAACGATCCGGTAAGTATTATTCATGAGGCATTTCGTCTTGCGCCAGAAATTTTAATCCACGAACCTAATGGAAATAATTTTGGCGTGAAAATTATCGAAAAATTATCACGTTATCATCGCGAACATCATGAAAAGTCCTATACATCTTTCCAACTCAAACGCTATGTTAAAGAAGCAGGCGGAAAGGTAGTATACCAAAAATTTGCGGGATTTGTGCCAATGTTCTGTCCTGATTGGTTAGCGCATACCATGAAAACAGTTGAACCTGTAGTAGAGGGGATACCGCTACTTAATACTTATGGATGTTCCGTAGTCATTCTTGTTGCTGTGCGTTTAACATGAAATGAAGCGTGTAATCATTACTGGTGCAACTGGATTCATTGGTGCCAATTTGGCACGACGGCTTTTGTGTGACGGGCATGACATTAACCTTTTGGTTCCTCCCAAGTACAATCCATGGCGTATTGCGGAAATTCGTACGGATGCACATATATATGAGGTTGATTTGACAAACGGAGAAGCGCTCGCCAGCATTGCTGCTAATATACGACCTGACTGGGTGTTTCACCTTGCTGCTCATGGCGCCTATTCGTGGCAAACAGATATCCGCCAAATGGCACAAACAAATATCATTGGTACGATCAATCTGGTAGAAGCGTGCCTCAAAACAGGTTTTGAGGCCTTTGTCAACACTGGATCGTCATCGGAGTATGGATTCAAAGATCATGCTCCACATGAAACTGAATGGTTAGAACCGAATAGTTACTACGCGGTGACAAAGGCATCCGCAACGCTTTTCTGCCGCTATATTGCCCAAAGCCGGGGTGTTCGCCTGCCCACTCTGCGTTTATACTCAATTTACGGTCCCTACGAAGAACCTACACGCTTGATACCAACACTCATCCTACAGGCTTTGAAGGGTAATTTACCACCACTGGTGAACCCTGATATCGCTCGGGACTATACCTATGTTGAAGACGTCAACGAAGCTTATATTCTGTCTGCTATTAGATCAAATCAAGAACCTGGTGCCGTATTCAATGTGGGAACAGGTGTTCAGACCTCCATTCGTCAGGTAGTGGAAATAGTGCGGAGGGTGTTGGGTATCGCGATTGAGCCCAGGTGGGGTTCTATGTCTGATCGTCAATGGGATACCAATATCTGGATCTCTGAAAACCAAAAGATACGTAATGAATTGGGTTGGCAACCACGGTATACATTCGAGCAAGGATTTCGCAAGATGTTAGAATGGTTTCGTAGCAATCCGCATTTTTGTAATATGTATTATCGAATGCATAATAAAATTTAATGAAAGACAAAAAACAATAAGTATGAAAATTGCTATAAATACTTTATCAATAAGATGTAACTATGGGGGTATTGGTGTATATGCCAGGAATTTAATTCGGGCTTTATCGAGGATTGACAAAAATAACAGATATATTTTATTTCTTAATCCTGAGAATTATACCGATTTTAGGATTGAGCAGGAGAATTTTGAAAATATTTTGGTTAAGGCACCTTTTAAGAAATACTATATTTGGGAACAGATTTATCTACCCTTCGTAGTCAGGAAGAAACAGATTGATATTATACATGGTCCGAGATGTGTTTTACCATTGCTTTGTAAGATTAAGTCGGTGGTAACCATCCATGATCTTGCCTTTCTTTTTTTTCCTGAAGTTATGAAGTTTAATCTCTTGAATTACTGGTCTGTCTTTGTGAAACGAAGCGCCCTTAAGGCCGACCATATCATCTCTGTTTCTGAAAGTACGAGGAAGGATATTATTCGATTGTTTAACATCGCAGAGCATAAAATAACCATAACTCATGAGGCTTGTAATAATAGGTTTAAACGGATTGAGGATGAATCTGCATTGAATAGAATTTCGCAAAAGTACGATCTTCCTGAGAGATTTATTCTTTATATTGGTACGATTGAACCGAGAAAAAACCTAAATGTACTTCTCGAAGCAATGGATATTTTAAAAAAAAAGACCCTTAATATTAAATTGGTTATTGTTGGGAAAAAAGGCTGGCTTTATGCCGGCTTTTATGACACTCTTCAACGACTTGGACTTGAAAATAATGTGATTTTTACTGGTTATGTTCCTACCGAAGATTTGCCTGGGATTTATAATCTTGCAGAGGTATTTGTTTACCCACCCAAATATGAGGGATTTGGGTTGCCTCTTTTGGAGGCGATGTCCTGCGGTGTGCCGGTGATAGCAAGTAATATATCTTCTATTCCTGAAGTGTTAGGTGGTGCAGGTATTCTCGTAAGACCTGATGAACCGATAGAATTTGCGCGTAAGATTTATGAATTACTTACTGACAAAGAGGTAAGTGCAAAATTAAGTTCTCGGGGATTTGAAAGAATAAAATGCTTTTCATGGGAAAAGGTCGCAAAAGAAACACTGAAAGTTTATGAGAGGGTTTATTTCAAATAATGAAGGCAACTCTTATTGATCCTGGAAACTATACTATTTATTACAACTACTGTCTAATTGATGAACTGGCAAGGCAAGATTGTGCTGTAGAAATGCTTACTACCCATTCTGTCTATGAAAATATTCTACCTCCTTCTACTATTAAATTTTATGAATCTTACTTTCGATATTCAAATCGAATCGGGAAACTTGTAAAGTCCATTAAAGCCAGAAAAATGGTAAGGGTTTTAGAATATTTGTTTAACTCAATGCACGTTTTAAGACATGTCTTTATGAGAAAAGGAAATGTTATTCATTTCATATGGCTATTTTATCCACCGATTGATTATTTCATTATCAAGCTTTTAAAATGGAAAGGTTTCCCGATTGTTTACACAGCACACAATGCCTTACCTCATGAAGAAAGTACTCGCCATGTTAATCAGTACAAACGAGTTTATAATGTTGTAGACCATATTATTTGTCTTACGCAGTTCGTAAAGGAAGAACTTGTTGATAAACTGCATGTCAGAAAAGAAAAAATATCTGTTATTGCTCATGGCGATTTTGATTTTATTGTAAATCAGGTTAAAACTAACCAGATATTTCATGCGGATATTATTGAAAAGAAAAGCAGTAATTTTACCGTAACATACTTTGGACTGATTAGACCCTATAAGGGATTGGAGTATTTTATCAAGGCTATACCATACGTGATTAAGAAGCATCCTGCATGTAAATTTATGATCGCGGGAAAAGATTCAGAGGGAAACAAAGAGTATTACCTGAGGATGATCTGTGAAATGAATTTGGATAGTCATGTCAGTTGTGACTTTCGATATATACCCTTATCAGATTTGATAACTTATCTTAGGCAAACAGATATCGTTGTCCTACCGTATATTGCATCCTCACAAAGCGGGAACATCCCCATGCTTTCTAAGATGGGAATTCCTATTATTGCGACACGGGTGGGTGGTTTGCCTGAAATGATTGAAGAAGGTCGGAATGGCTTCCTGGTTCCACCTAAAGATGAAAAGGCTATAGCAGACGCAATTGGTAAGTTTTTAAATGATCCATCACTCTTGGATAAAATGAAGAGTGCCTCTATCAATTATGCGAAAGAGGCATTTTCTTGGAAGAAGATTTCAATGAAAACTATAGAAGTATATGAGAAAGTATTAATGGCAAAACATTTTTGCGAAGGGGGGTAATATTTTCTGTTATACGCCGGTTATCGTCTATTACCCTTTTCGATAACCCAGCATAATGTGTCTCTAAAACGGTACATCAAGCTAATTACTATATGAATTGGAAATATAAATCGCTGTTACAAAACGTTTTTTCAACAATACCATGTGGTGAACGTTTTAATTATGTATTTCAAAGATGTGTAACGAAGAGTTTGCCCATGAGTGATGAAAAATTTGTGAGTATCGTACTTTCTACCAAAGAACATATTGAATTTATAAATAAGTATTGTCATAAATCAATCAGAGAAGCAACATTTTATGAATTTGGTGTCGGATGGGATATAATAATCCCATTAACATTTTATGCTTTCGGCGTTGAACGTCAAATTCTCGTTGATATTCGTAATCTCCTAAGATTTACCCTTGTGAACGATACGATTAGGAAATTCCAGAGAATGTCTACCCAGTTGGAATTGCCGAGAAAGCTTGAGGTCGTTTTATCAAAAGAGTGTACCTTCCCTTCTTCTTTGAATGAATATTATGGTATTCAATACTATGCGCCTTGTGATGCCAGAAACACAGGACTTGGTGATGGATCTATTGACTTTATTACTTCAACAAATACCCTGGAGCATATACCACCTCAAGATATTGAAGGAATCTTGAGAGAAAATTATCGGCTCCTGAAGGATGACGGGCTGATGAGCTTTCGCATAGATTACAAAGACCATTACTCATACTTTGATAGAAATATTTCAATATATAATTTTTTACAATATTCCGATAAGAAATGGTCATTATTTAATCCAAAATTACATTATCAGAATCGGCTGAGACATAAAGATTATTTATACCTCTTTAACAAGATTGGATTTTCTATTGTTGATGAGCAGCTTAAAAAAGGGAACATGTTTGACCTAGAAATTATTGAACACCTTCCCATTGATAATCGGTTCAAGTCGTATTCAACTGATGAGTTGGCTGTTCGTGAATCACATGTTGTTTTAAAAAAACAGGTTGTAGGAGGTTGACAAGATAGGTAGGTTTATTAGTATTGTGTGCAGTACCAAAAATGAATAACTTAAAAGTCGTTTCCGTAATTGTTCCTATCCGCAATGAAGCCGCATTTATCGAACGGAGTCTTGGGGCTATATTGGCACAGGATTATCCAAAGAACCTGATGGAAATAATTGTAGCTGATGGCATGTCCGATGACGGAACTAGGGAAATTGTACAACGAATTACAGGTAATCAAAAAAGCGAGAGGATAAGTAAGGGCGCAAATGCCTGCCCAACTATACTCCTTCTCGATAACCCAGGCAAAGTTGTACCCACGGGCTTGAATATTGCCATTAAGTATGCCAAAGGAGATGTTATTGTCAGGGTAGATGGACACTGCGTGATTGCTTCTGATTACATCAAAAATTGTGTAGACATGCTACAAAAGACAGGGGCGGATAATGTTGGCGGATTGCAGCGGGCTGTGAGCGGGAATCTGCTGGGGAATGCCATTGCAGCAGCTACGGGTTGTCCTTTCGGCGTCGGGTGGTCTCGCTTCCATTATGCTGGAAAACCTGGATGGATTGACACCGTTTATCTTGGCGCGTATCGCCGCGAAGTATTTGACCGTATCGGTAACTTTGATGAAGAACTCGTTCGCAATCAGGACGATGAGTTCAATTTTCGTCTCACACAGTCTGGTGGGAAAATCTGGATGGATCCCTCCATTCGATCCGTCTATTACTGCCGGTCAAGCCTGCCTGGCTTGTGGAAACAGTACTATCAGTATGGATTTTACAAGGTGCGTGTTATACAAAAACGAGGTGCGGTGCAGTCCTGGCGGCACCTGATACCGGCGGTATTTGTATCGTGCTTGTTTTTAACCATCTTCATGGCGCTGTTAACCTTTAACCCTTTATGGGGAATTGCTATAACCGGGCCATATATAAGCGCTAATCTTATCGCCTGCCTGTGGGTAGGACGGCGAAATTTGAGGGTACTGCCTCTATTACCTGTGACATTCCTCATTCTGCATCTATCTTACGGTCTGGGTTTCCTCTGTGGCATTGCGTACTGGTGGCGTAAAAAATCGAAAAAGAAACTATCTAGCCTCTCGCCTACCCCGCTTTTACATAAGTATGATTTATGAATGACTTTTTACCTTTTGCCCTGCCAGATATCGGAGAAGAAGAAATTGAAGAGGTAGTGGATTCGCTGCGGTCTGGCTGGCTTACCACAGGGCCCAAAACGAAACGTTTTGAGGAGGAATTCGCTTCATTTATTGGCGACGGTGTTGAGGCGATTTCTGTGAATTCGGCTACTGCTGGATTGCACTTGGCGCTGGAGGCTGTAGGGGTTACCGCCGGAGACGAGGTGATTACAACCCCATACACATTTACAGCGACGGCTGAAGTGATTCGTTACCTGGGCGCTCATCCGGTTTTTGTTGATATAGACTCAAATACCTTTAATATTGATCCATCAAAAATAGAAAAAGCGATTACCATGCGTACAAGGGCAATTGTCCCTGTGCACTTTGCAGGACTGGCTTGTAATATGGACGCAGTTATGGCAATTGCAGAGAAATATGGGCTGAAGGTGGTAGAGGATGCATCGCATGCATTGCCAACTACGTATCGTGGAAAACTGGTCGGTACGTTTGAAAGCGACGCCACGGTATACAGTTTCTATGTGACAAAGGCCATAGCAACCGGTGAAGGTGGTATGGTTGTGTCACGGCATGTCGGGGTTGCTAAACGTTGTCGAGTGATGCGGCTGCACGGGATTAACCGCGATGTGTTTAACCGGTACACGTCGGCGAAACCCTCCTGGCATTATGAGGTGGTTGCCCCTGGTTTTAAATATAATATGACTGATATTGCCGCAAGTCTGGGAATTCAGCAACTGAAAAAGGCTAAAGCGTTTCAGGCACGACGCGCTGAAATGGCCGTCTATTATGATGATGAGCTGGGTGATTTACCGGTGACACTCCCGCCTAGGGCGATAGATGGTGATATGCATGCATGGCATTTGTATGTGCTGCGTTTGAAGGATGATGTCCCAGTGTCACGAAACAGGTTTATCGAGTTGATGACGGAAAATGGTATTGGTTGCAGTGTTCATTTTATACCGCTGCATCTGCACCCCTATTGGCGCGATACATATAACCTCAAGCCACAGGATTTCCCCAATTCACTTTGTGTGTATGAAAGGGCAGTGAGCCTGCCGCTATATACAAAGATGACTGAAAAAGACCAAAAACGTGTGGTTGATATGATCAGAAAGATTCTTGTGTGAAGTATGACAGCTTTAAAAAACAATATGCTGAAGCGTATTTTCGATCTTATCTCCTCTGTGCTGGTTTTAATATTTATTTCACCGTTTTTTCTCTTAATTGGAATTCTTATAAAAATAAGCGATTGCGGTCCTATATTTTTTTCACACACGCGGGTTGGTAAAAATTTTACGCCTTTTAGGGTTTATAAATTCAGAACTATGGTAGTTGATGCTTCTCAAATTGGACCTCCAATTACTGCCGGCAATGATTCAAGAATAACAAAGATTGGAAGATTTTTGAGAAAGACAAAGTTAGATGAGATACCTCAGCTCTTTAATGTTCTTAAGGGAGACATGAGTATTGTAGGCCCAAGGCCAGAAGTATACAAATATGTAGAGATGTTTCCCGATGAGTATCAAAAGATACTCCAGGTGAAGCCGGGGTTAACAGATTACGCAACAATTGAATTCAGAGATGAAGAAAAAATATTAAAAAAATATAATGACCCGGAAGCTGGATACACGAGAGAAGTTATACCAGCCAAAATCGAACTTTATAAAAAATATCTCCGAGATGAAGGCTTTTTCACCGACATGAAATTAATATTTTTAACACTTTGGAAACTCATTAGAATTTAGTGTTTTTAATAACAGTGTTTACTGTTCCGTCCCTCCCCGTTGCACCCCGTTTCTCATGTTTATAGTTTGAGAAAGAGTTTTGTGATGCCTATTGAAATTCGTTTTACCACTGTCGTCAATTCCTAAGCGCTATCACCAGTCCACCTTATAATTGATTAATAAAAACATGGCTACAAAGCGCCTTTTTGCCCCCACCTATTTTAAGCGGTTCCTGTTTTTCTTTCTTTTTGACTTTGGCATCATTGTGTTTTCATTGTATTCTTCGTTTTTTACCCGTTTCGAGTTTGATATACCTATCGAATACAAGTTGATTTTCTTGAAATCAGTGGGCGCTTTTGTTGTTGTAAAATTGATGGTGTTTGCTTATTTCAGGATTTACAAAATTACGTGGCGTTACGTCGGGCTTCATGACATGCTGAATATTATAAGGGCGTTGATAGTGTCAGAATTGATATTAATGGTTCTAATTTTGATTTCCTTTCCATTTTTTCACGCTTCACGCCTCTCAACTTTTATGCCCTTCGATTTTCACGTCAAAGGTTTCCCAAGAAGTATATTTTTAATGGACGGTTTGATTTCGTTTTCCTTGTTTTGCGGACTGAGAATTTCAAAGAGGATATTTTTCGAGATTGTACAGAGAAAAAATACCACAACCAGGGGTAAGAGGACAATTATTATAGGTGCGGGAAATACGGGAGAAATGATTGTAAGGGACATGTCGAGGCATCCTTCCTGTGACTATTATCCTGTGGGGTTTCTGGATGATGATAGATCTAAAATTGGGATGTATCTCCGCGGACTTAAAGTGTATGGAACCGTAGGCGAATTATGTGCGGTTGTCATAAAGTACAAAATTGAAGCGGTAATCATTGCAATCCCATCCTTAAATCACAGGATTCTTAGGGAAATATATAGTCTGGTGAAGGAATTAAAGGTGGGCACAATAAAGATAGTTCCCCGTATTTATGATT
>Ga0082335_1006756_pt1 | contig 14460 bp, 13 predicted proteins | sample Subgrocontami58m_FD_72375 | JGI IMG/M metagenome (GOLD analysis project Ga0082335, IMG submission 72375) | Subsurface groundwater microbial communities from S. Glens Falls, New York, USA - GMW37 contaminated, 5.8 m (SPADES assembly) (version 2) ...
CCCAGAACAGGTAGAGGAATTCGGGACAGTCCTTGACCACCATGAGCACGCGCTCGCCGCGGCCGATGCCCAGATCCTTGAGCGAATTGCCGAAGCGGTTGACGTTGTCGACGAATTCGCCATAGGTCACGTCCCGCTCGAGGGTCCTGATCGCCACCTTGGATGCGCGCCCCTCGAGGAGATGACGGTCGGTGAAGTATTCCGCGACGTTGAAGGGATCGGGAAAGCGGAGCACCGGCATGCCCTCGCCGTCGACTTCCATGGTCACCGCCGCAAGCGAATTCGCGCCGTCTTCAGCCATAGGATTCCATCAGGACTGCCCGACCCGGAGCGGATGCATCCGCCCATTCTCCTCCAGTACGGGCCGATCGTATTACCTTGCGGGGCGGAACCAACGTGACCTGCATCAAACGGGGGACAAGCGATTCGCTGCGCCGCAAGATCGCGTCTGCCGACCCGGCGGGCGGTATTCGCCTGCCTGTGATCCAAATACTGTTCCGGCACGCTCGCGGCGGGTATAGGATGGACCGGGGGAGTTCTCAAAAAGGGGAGGAGACATGAGCATCGGGAAAGGCATCGCCCGCCTGGCGGCGATCGCACTCGCGTTCTGTGCGGCGGCGGCGACGGCGCAGACGATCAGGATCGGCCTCATCAATACATATTCCGGGCCGTTCGCCTCCCTCGGCGATCTGATCGACAAGAGCGTCGCCCTGTACATGAAGCAGAATCAGGGAAGGCTTCCGCCGGGAGTCAAGGTCGAGATTCTCAGCCGGGACGACACGGGGCCGATTCCGGACACGGCCAAGCGCATCGCGCAGGAGCTGATCGTGCGCGACAACGTCCAGATCATCACCGGAATGATCTGGACGCCGAACACCGCCGCGGTCGCGCCGCTCGTCACCGAGGCCAAGGTTCCGCTGGTCGTGATGAACGCTGCAGCCTCGGTGCTGACAACGATGTCGCCCTACATCGTGCGCATGTCGATGACGCTGTGGCAGAGCAGCTATCCGCTGGGCCAGTGGGCGGCGAAGAAGTACAAGCGCGCCTATATCATGGTGACCGACTTTGCGCCGGGCCATGACGCCGAGGCCGGGTTCACCAAGGGCTTCAAGGATGGCGGCGGCGAGATCGTCGGCACCGTCAGGATGACGATCAAGAACCCGGATTTCGCGGTCTACATGCAGCGCGCGAAGGACAGCAAGCCCGAGGTGGTGTTCGCGTTCGTCCCGACGGGATCGCCCGCGACCGCGATCATCAAGGCCTACGGGGATCTGGGGCTGAAGCAGGCGGGCATTCCGCTCGTCTCCACCGGCGACATCACGACCGAGGAGGAACTGCCGAACATGGGCGAGCTGCCGCTCGGGGTCATCTCGGCCATGCACTATTCCGTGGCGGGGGACCGTCCCGCGAACAAGGCCTTCGTGTCCGCCTGGAAGGCCGCATACGGCGAGAATTCCACGCCGAGCTTCATCGCCGTCGGAGCGTGGGACGCGATGGATGCGATCTTCGATGCGATCCGGGCGCAGAACGGCAAGATCGATCCCGACAAGACCATGCAGTTCCTCGCCAACTGGAAATCGGCCCACAGCCCGCGCGGCCCGCTCATGATCGACCCGAAGACCCGCGACGTGATCCAGAACGAATACATTCGCGAGGTGCGCAAGGTCGGCGGAAAGCTCGCCAACGTGGAATTCGAGACGGTGCCGAACGTGAAGGACCCGTGGAAGGAGTTCAACAAGAAATGAGTACGCAGCGGCCGGGAGAAGAGTGCGTGGAGCCGATGCCGGGGCGGCGCGCGGTGCTCGGCGTCGCGGCGGCGTCGTGCGCCGCCCTGGTCGCCGGAAGCGCGATCGCGCAGCAGCCGGGGGCGCCGGCCGCCGCGGCCCCGCGCGTCAAGGGGCCGCGCGTATTCCTCGACTACGACCAGGCCGAGCTCGACGCGGCCTACGACCAGAGCGTCTACGCGCCCAACCTGCAGCAGATCGTCGGGCGCTACGCGACCAACAGCGAAGCCACCCGCAGACGCATCGGCGCGCCGCGCCGCCTCGCCTACGGGCCCACCGAGGTCGAGAAGCTCGACATCTACGCGACCGGCCGGCCGAACGCGCCCGTCAACGTGTTCATCCACGGCGGCGCGTGGCGCGGAGGGTTCGCGAAGGACTACGCCTTCCCCGCGGAGATGTTCGTGCGCGCCGGCGCGCACTACGTCGTGCTCGATTTCGTCGCCGTCCAGAACGCGGACGGCAGCCTGATGCCGATGGCCGATCAGGTGCGCCGCGCGATCGCCTGGGTGCATCGCAATGCCGCGAGCTTCGGCGGCGACCCGAACCGGCTCTACGTTTCGGGACATTCCTCGGGAGGTCACCTCGCCGGCGTCGCTGCGGTGACCGACTGGCAGGGCCGGTTCGGCCTGCCCGCCGACGCGGTGAAGGGCTACGTGTGCATGAGCGGCATGTACGACCTGCATCCCGTGCGCCTGTCGGCGCGCAGCTCGTACGTCAAGTTCGACGATGCCATGGAGGAGGCGCTCAGCTCGCAGCGGCATCTCGAGAAGCTCGCCGCTCCGGTCGTCGTCGTGCACGGCACGCGGGAAACGCCGGAGTTCCAGCGCCAGAACCGTGAATTCGCCGAAGCCGTGCGCAAGGCGGGAAAGCCCGTGCAACTCGTCGTGTGCGAGGGGTACAACCACTTCGAAGTGCTCGAGACCTTCGCGAATCCGTACGGGCAGGCGGGACGCGCCGCGCTGGAACAGATGCGGCTTGCCGGCGGCTAGAATCCATCGCCGCAAGCGAAGGCGGAGCGCGTGATCGCCTCCGCCCGCATCAGCGCCCCATCAGGTGCGGCAGCCAGGTGCTGCACGCCGGGAAGACGGTGAGCATCGCGAGGATGCCGATCTCGGTCCACATCAGCGGCCAGAGCTCGCGCACGATCGCCGCGAGCGGCGTGCGCGAGACGATGGCCACGACGAACAGCAGCCCTCCCACGGGCGGCGTGATCATGCCCAGCGTCAGGTTCACGATGACGACGATGCCGAAGTGCAGCGGATCGATGCCGAGCGCGGCCGATATCGGCGCGAGGATGGGCACCAGGATCATCACCCCGGGCAGCGGCTCGATGAAGATGCCGAACAGCAGCAGCAGCACGTTCACCGCAAACAGGAACGCGAGCGGGCTCAAGTGGAGCGAGGCCACCCAGGCGGCGACGCTCTGCGGCACCTGCGCGATGGTCAGCACCCACGCGAACGCGTTCGACACGGCCACGATCAGCAGCACCGAGGCCGTGAGCATCGCCGAGCGCAGCAGCATCCCCGGCAGCTTGCCCCAGGTGAGCGTGCCGTAGATCCATCGGCCGGCGATCAGGGCGTAGAACACGGCGACCACCGAGGCTTCCGTCGGCGTGAAGGCGCCGCTCTGGATGCCGCCCAGGATGATGGCCGGCAGCGCCAGCGCGGGCAGCGCCTTCCACGTGTTCAGCAGCATTTCGCGCAGTCCCGGCGCCTGCATTTCGGAGCGGTAATTGCGGCGGATGCTGATGACGTGGTTCGCCACCGCGAGGCCCGCCGCGATCATGATCCCGGGGATGAGCCCCGCCCAGTACAGGCCGATCACCGACACCGCCGGGTCCTCGAGCGCATAGATGATCATCAGGATCGACGGCGGGATGATCGGGCCGACGATGGCGATCGAGGCGGTCAGCGCCGCCGCGTAGGGCGCGTGGTAGCCGGACTCGCGCATCATCTTGATGAGCATGGATCCCGGGCCCGCGGCGTCGGCGAGCGCCGACCCGCTGATGCCGGAGAAGAACGTGAGCGTGAGAATGTTGGTGTGCCCGAGGCCGCCGCGCCGGTGGCCGACGAACTGCGCCGCGAAGCGCAGCAGCACCTCGGTGAGCGCGCCGCCCGACATCAGCTCGGCGGCGAGGATGAAGAAAGGCACCGCCATGAGCGGGAAGCTGTCGATCCCGCCGAACATCTTCTGCATCACGCCGACGAGCGGCAGCCCCTTGACCGCCACCGCCGCCATCGCGGCGAGCCCCATCGAGAAGGCGATCGGCACGCCCAGCGCCATCAGCACGAGCAGCGCGCCGAACAGCGCCGTCGTCGTCACAGCCCGGCGCTCATGGAGGAATCGAATTCGCTGTCGCTGTCGTAGCGGCGCTCGCCGACGAAGCCTCGCACCATCATCGCGAGGTGGACGAGCAGGAACAGGAATCCGACCGGCAGTGCCGAGTAGATGAGCCCGAACGGGAGCTCCATCACGGGCGTCGTCTGCGCCCAGGTGCGCAGCGTGTAGTCGGTCCCGATCCAGATCATGCAGACGGCGAACCCTGCCACGCAGAGGACGATCAGCGCGCGCAGCCACCTGCCGGCAGGCGCCGGGAGGAGGTCCTGCAGGTTGTCGACCGCGAGATGGCCGCCGTAGCGCAGCACCAGCCCCGCGCCGAGGAAGGTCAGCCAGATCATCAGGTAGCGCGACAGCTCCTCGGCCCAGACGATGGAGTCCCCGGTGGTGTAGCGCAGCACGACATTGGCGAAGACGAGCGCCGACATCAGCGCGAGCAGCGCCATCAGCAGCACGCGGTTCAGCAGCAGGAAGGCTTTGTCGAGCTTCGCGATCACGCGAAAGCTATTTGTAATTCCTGATGCGGTCGATGTTGGCCTGGCCGTAGCGCTTGGCGTAGTCCGCGTAGGCGGGCGCCAGGACGGCCTGGAACTTCGCGGTGTCGATGCTCATGACCACCTGCATGCCGAGCGCCTTCAGGTCGTCGACGCCCTTCTTCTCGACGTCGTCCACGTACTTGCGCATGGCGGCCGCTCCCAGCTTCGCGGCCTCCTGGAACGCCTTCTTGTCCGCGCCGGAGAGCCCGTTCCAGAGCTTCGGCGACATCATGAACAGCGCCGGCGAATAGACGTGGCGCGTCAGCGTCAGGTACTTCTGCATCTGGTTCAGCTTGGCCGAGGTGATCACCGATATCGGGTTCTCCTGTCCGTCGATCGTGCCCTGCTGCAGGCCGGTGATCACCTCGGGCCAGGCCATCGGCGTCGGCGCGGCGCCCAGCGTCCTGAACGCCGTGATGTGCACCGGGTTCTCCATGGTGCGCAGCTTCAGGCCCTTCATGTCCGCCGGCGCGTTCACCGGATGCTTGTTGTTGGTGAGATGGCGAAAGCCCTGCTCGCCCCAGGCGAGCGCGATCAGGTTCTTCGCCGGGAATTTCGCCAGCAGTTCCTGGCCGATCGGGCCGTCCAGCACCGCGCGCGCGTGCGCGGAATCCCGGAACAGGAACGGAATGTCCACGATGCCCGTCTCGGGAACGAATCCGGGCACGGGCCCCGAGGAGGTCACGACGAGGTCGAGCGTGCCCAGTTGCACGCTCTCGATCATTTCCCGCTCGCCGCCCAGCTGGCTGTTCGGGTACTGCTCGATCCTGAAGCGCCCCTGGGTGCGCCTGGCGACTTCCTCCGCGAAAGTCTGCGCACCGACGCCGTAATGCGAATTCGGCGCAGCCGCCAGCGCGTAGCCCATCTTGAGCGCAGTCTGCGCCGAAACGGCTCCGCTCGCGGCCAATGCGGCGGCAGCGAATGCGAGCATGTTCGCGAATGCGGGTTTCATAGTGATCTCCTATACATTTCCCGGCCGCCTCATGGCGCCGGCCATTTACCGGGAATTGAACACAGGCTCGTATTGTGCCGCACTATGCGCATCCTGCCAGATTGACCGCGGCCGGCACCCTCACCCCCGCGCCAGGCTCGCCAGCGCCGCGAGCGCCGCCACGAGTCCGGCGCCCTTGCGCGCGGTGAAGGGCTCGCGCAGCAGCGCGAAGCCGAGCAGCGCGGTCACGACGAAGCCCATCTGCGCGACCGGCACCACCACGCTCGCCTCGCCGGACTCCAGTCCCTTGGCGAGCAGCGTGAACGCGACCACGAGCAGCAGCGCGGCGAGCGGCGCGTGGCGCAGCGCCTCGCGCGAGGGCCGGATGCCGCGGTCGATGAAGCCCGCGAGCGAGGTGCACAGGACGACCGCGACGATCCCCTGGGCGCCGACGAGCGTGATCGGCGTCGCGCCCTCGCGCAGGCCGAGCTTGTAGGTGAAGCTCGCGATGCCGACCGCGACGGTCGCGACCAGCACGCGCGCGAGCGAGGCGCGGGTCTCGAGCCGCGCGGCGCCGCTCGCCGCCGGCGCGGCGAGCAGCAGCCACACCGAGACCAGCGCAAAGGCGAGGCCCGCGAGCTTGAGCGCGGTGAGCGGCTCGCCGAGCACCAGCACGGCGAGCGCCACGGTGACGGCGAAGCTCAGCCGGAAGATCGTCGCGTTGGTGCTGACCGAGCCCGTCCTCAGGCTGTACGCGAAGTTGTAGTAGCCGATCACGACGAACAGCCCCGCGGCCGCGCCCCAGAGCGCACCTGCGTTGGCGACGAGCGTTCCGGTGAGCGCGCCGTAGACGAGCGCGGACGAGGTGAAGAACCACGTCTGCACCATGAGGAACCGGTGCGCCGGCACGCCGGCCGCGGCGCCGCGCTTGTAGACGAGGTCCGCGACGCCGTAGAGCAGCATCGCACCGAGCGCGTAGCCAATGCCCTCGCTCACCACGCGCTCAGTCGCCCTTGATCCCCGCCGCCCTGATCACGCGTCCCCACTTGACGCCCTCGGCCTCGATGAAGCGGCCGAACTCGGCCGGCTCCATTCTCACCGCCTCGACCGCCTCGGCCTGGAAGCGCTTCTGCAGCTCGGGGGTCTGCTGGAGCGCCGTGATCTCGGCGTTCAGCCGCGCGACGATCGGCTCTGGCGTGCCCGCGGGCGCGACGATGCCCCACCAGTTGATCGCCTCGTATCCGGGAACGCCCGCCTCGGCGATGGTGGGCACCTCGGGCAGCGTCGGCGAGCGCTTCGAGCCGCCGACGCCCAGCGCCTTCAGGCGCCCGGCGCGGATCTGCGGCAGCGTCTGCACGAGCGAGCCGACGATGATCTGAGCGTTGCCCGCGATCACGTCGGTCATCGCCGGGCCGCCGCCCTTGTACTGCACCGTGACGACGTCGATGCCCGCCATGCTGCGGAACAGCTCGCTGCCGAGGTGCTGGAAGCTGCCCACGCCCGCCGAGGCCATGTTCAGCGCGCCGGGCTTCGACTTGGCGAGCGCGATCAGGTCCTGCACCGAGTTGACCGGCAGGCCCGTGTTGACCGCGAGCACGTTGGGTCCGGCGGCGATCAGCGCCACCGGCACGAAGGCCTTGAACGGATCGTAGCTCAGCTTGTGCAGCGCGCCGCTCGCGGGGAAGGCGGTCGAGATGAACAGCAGCGTGTAGCCGTCGGGGGCGGACTTCGCGACATTCTCGGTGCCGATCACGCCGCCCGCGCCGCCGCGGTTGTCGACGACCACCGCGCGGCCGAGACGCTCGCCGAGCTGGGTCGCGACGACGCGTCCGACGACGTCGTTGCTGCCCCCGGGCGGGAACGGAATGACGAGGCGGATCGGGCGGCTGGGGTAGGGTTCGGGCTCGGCCGCGCGGGGCGCCGAGACGGCGAGCAGCACGAGCGGGACCAGCGCGCACTTGAGCAGGCGCAATGCATGTTCGCTGTACATGGATCCTCCTTTCCGGTGCTGCGGACCGCTCGCCGTCGCCTTCGACTACGGGTTCTGCCTGTCCCTCTTCATCGCGTCGCCGCGCGCCGGCTGCTCGAGCGCCTCGGGGTCGACCGGGATCTCGATCACCGCGGGCACGCCGGACTCGAGCGCGTCGGCGAGCGCCGGCGCGATGTCCCCGGGCCGCTCGACGTAGTAGCCGCGCGCGCCGAACAGCTCGGCGAACCTGTCGAAGCGCGGGTTGGTGAGATCGGCGCCGATGTAGCGCTCGTTGAAGAAGTACTTCTGGTAGGCCTTTTCGCTGCCCCAGCAGTTGTTGTTGAGCACGATCGCGACCACCGGCACTCCGCAGCGCAGCGCCGTCTCGATCTCGACGGCGTTCATGAGGAACGAGCCGTCGCCGTTGAAACTCAGCACGGGCCGTTCGGGCGCGGCCATCTTGGCGCCGATCGAGGCGGGGTAGGCGAAGCCCAGGCAACCCTGGTCCACCGGCGTGACCAGGCTCCGCGGCTGGTTGAACTCGTACATGTTGAACGCCGGCGCGATGGTGGTGCCGCCGTCGATGCAGATCACGGCGTCGCGCGGCAGCACTTTCGCGATCTCGGCGTGCACGCGCCGCGGCTTCATCGGCGCGCCCTCCAGGCACGCGGCGGCGGCGAGCCGCTCGGCGCGCTCGCGCTTGCGCTCGGCGATCGCCGCCAGGTGCTCCATGTTGCGCGGCCAGGCGCTCTCCTGCGCGCGCAGCACGGCGGCGAGCACGCCGAGCGTCTCGCGCGCGTCGCCCACCAGGCCCACCTCGACCGGATAATTGCGCCCGATCTCCTTGGGGTCGATCTCGATCTGCACGATCGGCACGTTGGCCGGAATGACGCTGTGGTCGTAGAACGTCGTGAACTGTGCCAGCCGCGTGCCCGCGGCGAGGATCAGGTCCGCGCCCTGCAGCAGCGCTTTCGCCTCGGGCGCGCCCGCGCGTCCGATCGGGCCCACCACCAGCGGATGCCCGGTCGGCACGGCGTCGTTGCGCGAATACGAGGTCACCACGCCCGCCGAGAGCATTCCCGCGAGCTCGAGCAGCTCGGTGCGCGCGCCCGATTCGGCAACGCCCAGGCCGGCGATGAAGACGGGGCGCTTCGAGCGCAGCAGCGCGGAGGCGGCCGCGGCCACCGTATCGGAGTGGGCCGATCCCGTGCGCTCTTCGCGGTAGCGCGCCGGCACGAGTATGTCGACCTCGACGTCCTCGTTCAGCAGGTCGCGCGGCAGGTCGAGGTGCACCGGGCCCTTCTTGCCGCTCGAGGCGATACGGAAGGCATGCCGGATCAGCTCCGGGATGCGCGCGGCCTGCGGCACCTGCGCGCTCCACTTGGTGAGCGGCCGGAACATCGCCACCTGATCGATCTCCTGGAAGGAATCGCGGTGCTGCTGCGAGATCTGCGGCGCACCGGTGATCGCAACGAGCGGCGAATGGCTGAGCAGCGCGACCGAGAGCCCGGTCGCGAAATTGGTGGCGCCGGGGCCGTTGGTGGCCATGCACACGCCCGCCCTGCCAGAGACGCGCGCGTAGCCGTCGGCCATGTGGATCGCGCCCTGCTCGTGGCGCGTGCCCACCCAGCCGATGTCGCTGCGGCCGTACATGTCGTCGAGGATCTCGACCATGCACGAGCCGACGATCCCGTAGACGTAGCGCACCTCTTCCGCGCGCAACGATTCGACCACCGAGCGCCCGCCCGACATCCTGGTCACGCCGCCTCCCCCCCCTATCGAACCGGCCCAGTGTACTGCAGGCGTTGCCGGCGCGACCGGCGAACTATGCGTTGACGCGGACCACGGGGTTGCGCAGCACCCCGATCCCCGTGATCTCGATCTCGACGGTGTCGCCGTGCTTCAGGTTCTCCGAGGCGCCCTCGGTGCCCATCCAGATCACGTCCCCCGGGTAGAGCGTCATGTAGCGCGACATCCGGCTGATGAAGGTCGCGACGCCGAACACCATGCGGTTGGTGCGGAAGCGCAGCGTCTCCTCGCCGTTCAGGCGCACGATGGTCTGCGCGGCGCCGAGGTCGAAGTCGGTTTCGATCCACGGACCCATGGGCTTGAACGTGTCGCAGCACTTGGCGCGCCAGAGCGTGCGGTCCGAGGCCTGCCAGGTGCGCTCGCTCAAGTCGTTGCCGATCGTGTAGCCGAGCACGCAGGAAAGCGCCTCGGCCTCCGAGAGGTGCTTCGCCCTGCGGCCGATCACGACGACGAGCTCCGCCTCGTACTGGATGCGCTCGCTCGCGTCGGCCGGTATGACGATGGTCTCGCCGTGCGCGATCAGCCCGTTGACGCCGCGGTAGCCGATGTCCGCGGCCCTGGGCAACTTGGGCGTCTCTCCGCGCCGGTTCGCGACCGCGATCACGTGCTCGGCATAGTTGAGCCCCGCCGCGTAGAAGGTGCGCGGCATCACCGGCACCAGCAGCCTCACCGACGCAAGCGGCCGGCGCGCGCCCGTGCGCTCGTACCCTTCGAAGGGGTCGCCGCGGACCTCGGCCACCTCATCGCCCTCGACGAGCCCGTATGCCACGCGTGACTCCGCCTCGTACCTCACCCAGCGCACCGCCGCCCTCCTTTCGCGTCCCCGGCTGCGTCGAGTTTATTCCGGTTTTCCCGGATCCGCGCGTCGCGATCCCGCAGGGCAGGACAGGTGCGCGGCGCTTACGCCGCGGGCTTCAGTACGCGAAGGGGGCTGCCGGCGAGCCACGCGGCGATGTCCTCGGCCGCCTCGCTATAGTAGATACGGTAGCTCTCCTCGGTCACGTAGCCCAGATGCGGCGTGGCGACCAGGTTGTCCAGGGTCCGATACGGGTGGTCGAGGGGCAGCGGTTCGCGGTCGAAGACGTCGATCCCGGCGCCCGCGATGCGCCGCTGCTGCAACGCGTCGATCAGCGCGCGCTCGTCGACGATCGGCCCGCGCGAGGTGTTCACGAGAATGGCGCCCGGCCGCATCAGGCCGAGCTCCCGGGCGCCGATCATCCCGCGCGACTGGGCGTTCAGCGTGACGTGCAGCGAGACGACGTCGGAGCCGGCGAGCAAGGCATCGAGCGATCCGGCGTGGACCACGCCCAGTTCGGCGCAGCGGTCCCGGCTCAGGCTGCGGCTCCATGCGGACACCTGCATGCCAAACGCGAGGCCGACGCGCGCGACCCGCGCACCGAGGTTGCCCAACCCGATCACGCCCAGGCTCTTGCCGTGCACGCCGCGCCCGACGCTCGTCTGCCAGGCTCCGCCTTCGCGAAACCGCGCGACTTCCTGCGGAATGTTGCGCATCAGCGAGAGGATCAGGCCCCAGGCCAGCTCCGCGGTGGAGCCGACCGAGCTGCCCGTCCCGCAGACCGTCACGCCGTGGCGCGCGGCCGCCTCGAGGTCGATCGAGGCATTGCGCGCTCCCGTGGTCACGAGCAGCTTCAGCCGCGGCAGCCGGTCGAACAGCCACGCGTCGAAGGGCGTGCGCTCGCGCATCGCGACCACCACCTCGCAGCCGGAGATCCTCGCGACCAGCTCGTCGCGGTCGAAGAAATGCTCGTTGAACACCCGGACGTCGACCTTGCCGGCGAGCGGCCGCCAGTCGGCCATGGTCTTCGCGACGTCCTGGTAGTCGTCGAGCACCGCGCATGACAGCATGGTTTCCTCCTTGTGACGGGCGTCCCCGCGCGCCTCAATTCGCGCTTCCGCCCAGATAGCGGCTCGAAACCAGATCGCGGTCGGCGAGCGCCGCCGCGGTTCCCTCGAGGGCAATGCAGCCGTTTTCTATCACATATGCGTAGGACGCGTGTTTCAGCGCGAGCGCCACGTTCTGCTCCACCACCAGAATGGCCAGGCGCTTCTCCCGGTTGATCCGGGCGAGGATGTCGAAAATCTTCCTGGCGACCATGGGCGCGAGACCGAGCGACGCCTCGTCGACCAGCAGCAGCCGCGGCTCGCCGACGAGCGCCCGGCCGATGACCAGCATCTGCTGCTCGCCGCCGGACAGCAGGCCGGCATAGCGGTCGCGGCGCTCGGCGAGCTGCGGGAAATACGCGTAGATCTCGTCGAACCTGCGGCGCCTCGCGCCCGCGCGCCGTCCGTGCAGGGCGAAGGTCGCGGCCTGGAGGTTTTCCTCCACGGTCATCGCCGCGAAGACGTGCCGCCCTTCGCGCACGTGCAGCAGGCCGCGCCGCGCGAGGCGGTGCGCCGCGATCCCGCCGATCTCCTCGCCGAAGAAGGCCGTCCGGCGCGCGACCGCGCGCCCGTTCTCGAACGGCAGCAGACCCGACACCGCCTTGAGCGTGGTGGACTTGCCCGCGCCGTTTGCGCCGATGAGCGCGACGATGCCGCCCTCGTTCACGACGATCGAAATGCCGCGCAGCGCCTGGATCGAGGCGCCGTAGGTGACTTCCAGATCGAGGATCTCGAGGGCTGCGGCCACGAGTGCCTACTCCGCGCGGACGAACGGAACTTCCGGGGTCGCCGAGAAGGAATCTGGCGTGACGTGATAGCGGTAGATGACCCCGGCCGGAATGCGCTGCCGGGCCAGTGCGATCGGCTCGGCGTAGATGCCGCCGAAGTTCGACGGCTTCAGCGCGCGCACCGCGGCGATCAGGTTCTCGCCGGTGAGCGGCTTCTTGGCGTCGATGACGTTCCCGATCGCGTCGCGCAGGATCAGCGCGGTGACCCAGATCTGCATGTAGCTCATGTTGGCATAGCCCGTGTAGGGCTTGCCCTTCCACGAGTGCAGATAGCCGTCGATCACCTTCATCATCGGCGCGTTGTTGTCCTTGACGATGAGGTTGTAGGGCACGACTCCCAGGAAGCCGTCGGCGGCCGGTCCCACGCCGCGAACGAGCTCGGGATCGGCGCCGAAGGCCGTTCCCATGAACTGCGACTTGATCCTGTACTCGCGCGCCTGCTTCAGGATCTCGGGCCAGACGCCGCCCGCGTAGCCGTGGAAGATCACGTAGTCGGCGCCGGCGTTGCGCAGCTTGATCGCGCTCGCGCCGATGTCCACGCCGCCGAACTTCGTCTCTTCTTCCAGCACGACCTTGATGCCGAGCTCCGCAGCGCGCTTGCGCGCGTTGTCGAGCGGATCGCGGCCGAACTCGGTGCTGCTGTAGACGAACGCCACCGTCGGCGCGGGACCGCTGCCCTGCTTCGCCTTCATGTAGCGGAACAGCATGTCGAACATGTCCGTGTAGTTCGGCGCGGCGAGGAAGTGGTACGGATACTTCTTCGTGTCCACCAGGTCCGAGGCCATGCCGGTGTTCGACATCAGGACCTTGTAGCGGTCGTTGTTCTCCGGAGAAATGGCGCGGATGAACGGCGTGCCGTCTCCGCCCGCGAACACGACGTCGCCGTTGGCGACCGCCTTCTTGAAGCCCGCGACGCCGAGATCGACCTTGTATTCGTCGTCGTACAGGGACAGGTCGATCTTGCGGCCGCGGATGCCGCCGTTCTTGTTGATGTAGTCCACCGCGTGCTGCCAGGCCGCCTGCTGGATCTGCCCCGTGAACGCGAGCACGCCCGTGAGCGGCAGCGGAACGCTGAACTTGAGGTCCTGCGCCGCGGCGGGCGCCGCCCCGATACACCCCAGGGCCGCCACCACGATCGACAGCAGCGCTAATCGCAATCTTGTTGCCATGGCTTTCTCTCCTCTGCTCCAACAGGGGGCGTCACGCCGCCCCCGGACGTGAATCGATCGCTTCCTGGCGTCCTTGCATCCGGTCCCACAATCCCGCGAGACCGCGCGGCTCCCACATCAGGAAGCCGACGATGAGCACGCCGAATATGATTTCGCGCAGCGGCGAGAGCAGGCCCGCGAGGTCGACGGTTGCGCCGCCGCCGGAGAGGGCGAGCACCGCGCGCAGCATCTCCGGCACCAGAGTCATGAACGCGGCGCCCAGGATGGATCCCAGGATGGACGCGCGTCCGCCGACCACCACCGCGGCCAGGAAGAAAATCGAGACCGCGAGCGTGAACTGGTCGGGGTTGACGATGCGCAGGAACGCGCCGCCCAGCGCGCCCGCGACGCCCGCGTAGGCCGCGCCCAGCCCGAAGGCGAGCAGCTTGTAGCGAACCACGTTTACGCCGAGCACTTCAGCCGCGTAGTCGCGCTCGCGCACCGCGATGAATCCGCGCCCGATGCGGGTGCGGAACAGGTTGCGCGCGGCGAGGCACAGCAGCGCCGCGAGCAGAACGACCAGGTAATAGAACCCGGTGTCGCCGAGCCCGAAGATGTTCACCCTCGGCACCGAAAGGCCGCGGTCGCCGCCGGTCACACTCGTCCATTGCTGGAAAATGAAGTACAGCGAGTACTGCGCGGCGAGCGTCGCGATCGCCAGGTTCACGCCCTTGATGCGCAGCGACGGGATGCCGAACACCAGGCCGACCAGGAAGGCCGCGAGCGCGCCCGCGGCGATGTTGACGGCAAGCGGCGTGCCGGCGTGCAGCCACAAGAGCGTGCTCGCGTAGGCGCCCACGCCGATGAACGCGGAGTGACCGATCGAGAGCAGCCCGGCATAGCCGACGGTGAGGTTGAGCCCGGCCGTCGCGATGACGTTGATCGCGACCAGGCAGGCCATGTATACGAGGTAGGCGCTGCCGAACGCGGGAAACGCGGCCAGCGCGGCGGCGAAGGCAACCCACATCGCGACGCGTCCGAGATCGTGCCGTGTCATCAGATGCGCTCGATCCGCTGCTCGCCGAACAGGCCCGTGGGCCGGACGATCATCATGAGCAGCACCACCAGGTACGGGATGAAGCTCTGCCACGCCGCCCCGAGATAGGCGCCGACGACGGTCTCCATCCAGCCGACCAGGATGCCGGCGACGACCACCCCGCCGACGCTGCTCATGCCGGCCAGCATCACCACCGCCA
>Ga0082335_1006759_pt1 | contig 14452 bp, 9 predicted proteins | sample Subgrocontami58m_FD_72375 | JGI IMG/M metagenome (GOLD analysis project Ga0082335, IMG submission 72375) | Subsurface groundwater microbial communities from S. Glens Falls, New York, USA - GMW37 contaminated, 5.8 m (SPADES assembly) (version 2) ...
CGTTTTTCCTCCTGTAGTAGCCGGAGTGTTAATTCCATTTTGTGTGATTGTTGCTTTGGTAATAATACCTTATTTCGAAATAAATATTAAACGGGAAGGTTTATGGAAAGAAAATCCAAAGAAAACCTTCATCATTTTTTCATCAATCATTTTTGTGCTTGTATTAATTTTGATCTTCTTCGATGTATTTTCGATTGCAGTCCCTACACTTATGATTTACTCATTTGCCGTTCTTCCATATTTTGTAAAAAAGAATTCTCGTTTTATTACTTGGTTATCGCAGCTTTCGCTGGCTGAATGGATTATGACATGGTTTTCGCTTGTCTCACTAATTTTGATATTCATTGGAACATACTTCAGAGGACCGGGCTGGAGTTGGGTTTGGCCCTGGTAATAATTCAATTCTAAAAGGATTTTACAGAAATGAAAATTGATGGATTAAGAAAAATATATGCGGTAACGAGTGTTCTTTTTCTTGCTGCCTTAGCTATTTCTCCGTTAAAAGATTATTTCACGGAATGGAGATCAATTCAAAAAAATTTTAACGAGACTATCGAAAAATTACCGGTTAAAGTAAAGCCGGTTAGTGTAGGATTACAACAGATTTGGAGTAGAGAATTAAATACCATTGACCGGTGCATTACCTGCCATTTAGGTATTTCTAACAACAAGTTGAAAATGGGTATTCAACCTTTTAAAACTCATTCAAAAATTTATCATGATATTGAAAAGTTCGGATGCACTATTTGTCACGAGGGTCAAGGACTTGCAACACGATATGAAGAAGTCCATCTTCCAACAGAATTTTGGGATCAACCGATTTTACCTAATCGTTACATCGAATCTTCCTGCGGAAAATGCCACATCGGGGAAAAATTATCTTCTACACCAACGTTAAATAAAGGAAGAGAATTACTTGAAAAATTCAACTGTGCCTCTTGCCACGATATTCCCGGGATTAAAAAAAGCTACATTCTTTCACTGGATGGTATAGGAAGCAAAGTTCTTAACAGAGATTGGATTTTAAGTTGGTTAAAAAATCCAAAGCATTATCAGGATAACGCCCTAATGCCAAATTTTCTTCTCACAGAAAAAGAAATTGTTTCGCTTACAGATTTTTTAATAAGTTTCAAATCATTTGGAGAGGGAGTAAATCTTGAATCTCTTCCTGATGTATATCATAAAAATAAAACAAACGAAGATTTTATAGCATTAGGGCAGACCCGTTTTCGCGAAGCGCGTTGTATCAGTTGTCATTCTGTAGAAGGAAAAGGAGGAAAACTTGCAATTGATCTATCGAAAGTTGCGTCGAAAGCAAAAGCCGAATGGATTTATAATTACATCAAGAACCCTAAGAAATTTCAATCAAAAATTGAAATGCCTCAATACGGTTTGACCGATAAGGATGTTGCCGCAGTAACAGCTTATATAGAATCAGAGTTTGTTGATTGGGATAATTCTGGAAGAGAATCAATAGCACATACTCCTTTACCAAATTTTTTTGAAGAAGGTTTGCGGGTTTTCAATACATATAATTGTGGAGGATGCCACACATTATCGTCAAAAGGAATAACCGATAACCGCGGACCCGATCTTTCAACTATCGGCAGTAAAAAACTTTATCAAATTGATTGGGGAAAGGCGGAGATACATCACACAATTTTTAATTTTATAGAAGCAAAAATTCGTGAACCAAGAGTGTTTGGCGAGAGTAACCGGATGCCTCAGTTTTCTTTGAGCGAAGATGAAGTAACCGCAATAACAACATATCTTCTCTCGCTAAAGCAAACAAAACTTCCGGCAAATTTTATTCGTAAAGCAAATGAGCAAACATTAAATTCAGTGCAAGGTGAAGCGGGAAAAATATTTCAAAAGTATAGCTGCTTCAAATGTCATTCGCTCAACTATGCTGGCGGCAGTATGGCGCCCGACCTTACCATTGTTGGAAGCCAGCTTAACACAAAATGGATGAAGGAATATTTTAAGATTCCTTATTCTGTCCGCCCGATTGTTGAAGAACGCATGCCGAATTTATTTATCAGTGAGAAAGAGGTCGAAGTTCTTCTTAATTATTTTAACACAGTGCTAATCGCTGATAGTTTAGAAATTCCTATCGGACTTTTGCAGAACAGATCAGTGGAAAGAGGAAAAAGTCTTTTCAAAGAAAAATATGGATGCCAGGGCTGCCATATTATTGAAGGGAAAGGAGGTTATGTAGGACCTACATTGGACGATGCCGGCGATAGACTTAAACCCGCTTATTTATTTAATTGGTTAATGAATCCTCAAAAATTTAAACCAAATACAATTGAACCTCGAACCGGTATGTCTGCTCAAGAAGCATTCGACATAACAAGCTATCTGTTAACCTTTAAGAAATCGGGGAAACGATGAAAAAGAATTATTTATTATTTCTACTATTTATTTTGAGTTTATTTCTTCTTGAAGCATGCAAAACTAACACAGAAAAAATATCCTCGAATGTGGCTGCGGATTCTACAAGTTCTAATTCTTCCTCGATTGTAAAAAATAATATTTGGACCCGTTACAACTACGACCAACGCGAAGGAAAAAGATTGTTCGAGCATTACTGCTCAGTTTGTCATGGTGTAGGCGGTGCGGGAGATGGTTTTAATTCTTATAATCTTAATCCCAAACCAAATAGTTTTAGGGATAGCGTTTACATGTCGAATCTATCCGATTCTAATCTTCAGCAAATCATAACATTGGGCGGACAGAGCACGAATAAATCCACGTTGATGCCCGCGTATTCTCATACACTAACAGAAATACAAATAGAGAGGTTAATTAAATTCATCCGGACATTTGTTAAAGGATGAAGTTATTTAGCGTTTGCAGAAATACCCATCTATAAGAATATAAATTGAAATAATTATCTACAAGCAATTCCAATCATTTCTTGAGAACGGAATTCATTGCGGCATCTATCCAGTGTTTATTTTCTTGCCGATACCAATCGTCATCATATATTTCGTTGTTATAAGCTTCTATTTTCTTAAAAATCCATTGACCTTTTTGGAAAGCGAAGTTGTATTTAAATGTCGCAGGGACAATGTATTCTTTTCCACCCATTGTTTTCCATTTTGTGAACGTTGTATCCGCAAGACAATCTTCCACACAAGGGTAACCGCCTTCTTTGTTAGTTAACCTGTTGGGAATATCAATGGTGATATAACCATATAAGGGTGAGATCAAGGATTCTGACTTCTTAATGTCGTAAGATATCACAACGGGGCTGATATGCTTGTAGATCATAAAGATTTTCCTTGTTGGACTGTCGATATAAGGTTGCTCATCCAAAAAGATAGGATTGGTTTCAAAAAACTTATTCAGGTTATCGACAACTTTCTCAAATTGTATGATTCTATAATCGGTAATTGAGCTATCAGTCTTCTCCTGTGGAAACGCTTCTGTAACAAACAATGCAAGACTACAGACTAAAACAAAATAATAATGTAATTTCATAATAATCACTCTATTTGTTATTGAACAAACACTTTCTTTCACTCAACCGAGTTCTACCTTAGACTTATCAAATGAGAGAGCGTCGTGGATACTGTTGTTATTTGCCGTGTAAGGTGAAGTTTTGTGCCATGTGTTTAGTAATTTTAGTTGAATACTCTCGCCAGTTCGTGAGAAGATACTTACCTCGCCCACCTCGAAAGAATGGGATCAGAGTTCTGCAGAGTTGATTTTGATCTTTCCGTATGAACATTCTATTGACATAATAGTATTCTGGTTTTTCGCAACCCTTAATACAAAGACTTTCCAAGATGATGTAAGCTGAAATGAGAATTGGCAACTTGTTCATTGGATCGAATGAATCTAATTCCTTTTTTAATAATTCAACCCAATATTGGGCACATTCCAACCAGTGATCTCGATGTGATTGTGTATCGCAAGTGAAGTAATTGCGGCAAAGATTCTGAACATATAGATTGTCGAGTGAAAGTTTGACTGAATCTAGATTTGGAATAAACTGTTGGAAGTAAGAACTTTCTTCTCTGTTTTCTAGCTTGAAGACATACTTGAATTTCTGATCATTACTAGTTCCAGGATCCGCTCCAAGAAAGATAGCTCGTACACTTGTGCCAATGAAAGGTCTCGGTAATTCCTCTGATGCGAAATAATGATGGCACGCTTCAGAAACTCTATTTAATATATTAGTAATTTCTTCCCTCATTGAAATCGTGACGCAAAATTTCGCATAACTAGTATAACAAAGCCATCCCGATAAAATCAGGACAAGTTATGGCGTCTTTCATATTATTTTGGTTTGTTAATCTAACTTTAATTATTTGTTTTTATTTCTCTGCAAAGTATAAAGGGCGGACATAAAAGTCCGCCCTTTCTGTATACTTTATACTAATTACTCCATACTACTTTTTTAATTCCAACATTCTTCCCGGCGTCCATGGTACGTTGAGTTTATCCATTTCAGTTTGGGCGTTGTGTCTAACGGTTCGGGGGCTTGGCGAAGTGGCGGTATTAGAAGCACAAAAGTTGAGATTAGATGTACACAGTTCAATTACCCATGTCACCACGCATTTCTTAAACCCGCTGTTAGCGGTAGTGTTTCTTTATTCATCAAGTTTCAAGATTATTTTCAAATTTTTGTTCACAAGTTTTACAGTAGTATTGTCAAGTTGTCCAAGTCGTCCAAACACAAGGTCTTTGTCAATGGTTGCAAGTTTTGAAAGTCGTATTAGAGATTCTTTTTTGAACCCGTTTTCAGTGTCTGGTTGCAACAAAATATCTGTTTCTTCTTTCCACTGAATTTGGGTTGAGATGAACGCTACTGTAACATCAAGTTCGCTGTCCGTAAGCACTAAAGCGGGACGGTTTTTACTATCAGAAAGGTCAGTAAAAGGGAATGGAACAAGAATGATGTCGCCTTTTTTCATTTGTATCTTTCTTTCAGGTCAGCAAGCGTATAAAGGTCTTCTTCCTTTTTAAGGAAGTCAAAAGTTTTAGAATCGCTGATTAATTTTTCAATGCCCTTTTGTAGCATTACATCATTATATTTTTTAAAAATATAATCAGCAAAGTCCGCAACTTCACTGGCTTTGTCTTGCGGAAGTTTTGCAAGAGCAGTTAAAGTTCGTTGGATTAAAATTTCTCGTGTCATTGTCATTGTTTTAATTAAATAGAATAAGCAGCTGATTAAATTTCTGTAAATATTTAATCAGCCGCAATAAATTAATTTATTTTTTCAATTCCAACATTCTTCCCGGCGTCCATGGTACATTGAGTTTATCCATTTCAGATTCAATTGCTTCAACATTTCTCCACAGAAATAATTTTATTCTATTAACTGGCGAGTGTTTTGCATTAACAGAAATTCCAATTTATTCCTTCCAGAACTAAAAGTTAAAATTAATCGAGAAGTTTCAGAAAAACAAAAGATCAACTTATAAGTTGCCTATTTAAAAACTTGCATAACGTATGCAGGCATTACGCCGTTTGTTTTGCCGCTATTAAACGACCAATTTTCTCGCGGCAAAACAAATGGAGCGACCACAATAATTCTCCACAAAAACGGGAGCGTCGTAATGCCTGCTGTTAGTTGCAGTTGCCCGTCATTTAAGCAAGACAAGTTTTTTGGTTTCTATAAACGAACCCGCTTGCAAACGATAGAAGTAAATTCCGCTCGGTAGATTTGCCGCATTCCATTGCCGTGCGTACGTTCCAGCAGGCAACTCGTCTGCGAGCAGAATCGACACTTCTCTTCCCAACGCATCAAATACTTTCAGTGATACAAATGATTTCGATGGAAGACTAAAGGAAATAGTCGTTGCTGGATTAAAAGGGTTCGGATAGTTCTGGTCAAGACTGAAATGAGTCGGCAAGTCGGTCGAGAGCCTTTCCACTGAGGTGATCATCTGCGACAGCGGCCGCCTCCAGACGCCATCATTAATCCCTTGAACGCCCTCATCAACCCCGGCAATGAGATTCGTGCCGGAGATGGCAAGAGCATGGACACGAAAGTTCGTCAAGCCGGTGACAGGGTTCGGCGGAAAGCCGGTATTGACTGCTGTCCAGCTTGTACTGTTGTTGGTGGAAAGAAAGACTCCGTTGCCCCAAGTCCCGTCAAAGAGATTTGTGCCGGAGACGGCAAGAGCACCGACATGAGTCTGCGTCAAGCCGGTGGTACCGACTGCAGTCCAGCTTGTGCCGTTGTTGGTGGAAAGAAAGACTCCGTCATAAGTCCCGGCAAAGAGATTCGTGCCCGAGACAGCAAAAACAGTTACAACAGTATTCGTCAAGCCGGTGTTGACCCAGCTTACGCCGTTGTTAGTGGAACGAAAGACTCCGCCACCACCACCACCACCGGCAAAAAGATTCGTGCCGGAAACGGCAAGAGCAGAGACAGAAGTGTTCGTCAAGCCGGTACTCGCCGCAGTCCAGCCTATGCCGTTGTCTGTGGAACGATAAACGCCTCCACCATTAGTCCCAGCAAAGAGATTCGTGCCACTGACGGCAAGAGCACGGACAGTAGTGTACGCCAAACCAGTATTGACTGCAGTCCAGTTTGTGCCGTTGTTGGTGGAAAGAAAGACTCCGCCATGAGTCCCGGCAAAAAGATTTGTGCCTGAAACAGCAAAAGCATAGACATTACTGTTCGTTAATCCAGTATTGACCCAGCTTACGCCGTTGTTGGTGGAACGAAAGACGCCGTTATTAGCCCCGGCAAAGAGATTCGTACCGGAGACGACAAGAGCATTGACAGTAGTGGTCGTCGCGCCGGTATTGACCCATTGGGCATATAATGGAATCATATTGGTGAATATGCAAAACACCACAAATAGTAATCCGCTACAGCGGACAAATCGGAAAATGTTTTTCATCTGTCACTCCTTTCGTGAAATAGTGAATAGCAATTGCAACTAACTATTGGCTTGACGCCATATGGCGTAATTACTTCCAAATTGGTTGTGTTTACGCCATGAAATTATTTGTTTACGGTGTTTCATTTTTTATTAGTATTGCTTTATCCAATGGACTACTAATGTTCTCGAAAAAAAAGTATAGTGATTTATTTCTTATGTTAAGTAAAATAAGCGGCTGAATAAAGTTGTGTAAATATTTAATCAGCCGCAATAAATTAATTTACTTCTTCAATTCCGGCATTCTTCCCGGTGTCCAAGGAACATTGAGTTTATCCATTTCGGATTCAATTGCTTTCAAGTCAACATCACTGATCTTTTTCAACTGCTCAATTACCGGTTGAATCTCATCATACAAAGTTTCATAAGCAACTTTCTGATTCTTTGTAAGATTAGTGGTTGTTCGCATTGATGTGAAAAGCATTTTCTGCAATCTTGAACTCAAAGTAACCTGTGCAGGCGGATTCTCTTCTGCACTTGCGCCCCTGCCAACTCTACCCCGGATCGTAATTAAAATATTATCCAGATCTTTTGAGATTTCCATCGCACGATTAAATAAACCAAATGGTGCCGAAGGTGTATTGTTCAATGCTTGTTTAATTGATTCGGTTCTCTTTACAAGATCTTCCGCAACTCGTTGAGCGCCGTAAGCTGTACGGGCTAACTCTGCTGCTTTCTTCTGGAATGCAACTAACTCGCCGCGATCTTTTGCCGGCAATGTTGTGTTGTTCAAAGGAATTACATTAAATTCAGTTTGCGGAACAAGTTCTTTCTCTTGGTTCTTTGCAACCATTGACAATGAGACTTTGTATTTACCAGGCATGGAAAGTATTCCGCCTCCACCGCCGCCAAATCCTCTTCCAACGGGTGGAGATGATGCAACAGGTTCAAACTTGTCTGTTGTTATAGGGGAGGTGCTTTCATAACGCAAATCCCAATTAAGACGATTGATTCCTGAACCGGATGGCTTTGTAATTTTCTTCACAACGTTTCCGGCTTCATCTGTAATCTTGAATATTAGATACGGAGCTTTTTCTAATTCTTCTTGGTGCAAATCTTCCGGAGTTGGCTGCGGAATTAGTTTGCCGTCTTTAAATAATGCTTTCTCTTTTTCTCTGCGTTCTGCCTTTAATGTTTTTGGAACATCTTTTAGATAATAAGTAAATGTTGCCCCATACTCCGGATTTGGCGCTCTGAAGTAAGTTGATCCTTGCGCACCATGTCCGCCGCTCGGAATATACATCAACGCATCTTTGATTGGGAATATGTATGCGTCTTTTTCAAGAAGTTCTTTGCTTACTGTGCGCAGAGGAGAGTAATCATCAAGTATATAGAAGCCGCGGCCGAATGTAGCAACAACTAAATCTTTTTCTCTTTCTTGAATTGTGATATCCGGAATTTTTACGAATGGAATACCGGCTTTAAGTTGTACCCATTTTTCACCACCGTCAATTGTAAAGAACACTCCCCACTCGGTTCCTGCAAATAATAATTTTGGGTTAACAGGATCTTCTACAATTGTATTTACTGAACCATTAGCAGGCAGATTACTTGAAATTGATTTCCATGTTTTACCTTTATCGTCACTCTTAATAACATAAGGTTTAAAATCATCACGCTTGTGATTATTGAATGTTGCATAAACAACATTCTCATCGAATCGCGAAGGAAGAATATCGCTAACAAGTGTGTATTTCGGAACGCCAGGAAAATCTTCGATCTTACGCCAGGTCTTTTGATCTTCCGTAACTTGAATTAATCCGTCATCTGTTCCTGCATATAAAAGGTTTTCTTTCTTCATTGATTCAACTAAATAGGTGATCAAACCAAATTGCGATGTACTAACATCTTTACCAACAGCATCAATACTCCAATATTTTCCCATCACCTGAAATGTATTGCGATCGGTCTTTGTTGTAAGATCATCACTGATTTCCGTCCATGAATCTCCGCGGTCATCACTTCTGAAAACTTTTTCTGCTGCGGTATAAATGCGTGTATTTGAATGAGGACTGATAAAAAGAGGAGTATCCCAATACCACTTAAATGTTTTTTCTCCTTTACCGGGTTCCGGACGGATATTAATTACTTCGCCGCTCTTGCGATCGAAACGAACCATTCCGGCATATTGTGATTCAGCATAAACTATATCCGGGTTTGTTGGATCAATAGCTGTCCAAAAACCATCACCGCCGTTTGTTACAACCCAGTCATCACTAATAACGCCGCTGCTTCTTATTGAGCGCGACGGACCGCCAAAGCTGTTGTTATCTTGCGTACCGCCGTGAATATGATAGAATGGAAAATCGTTATCAACATTAACTCTGTAGAATTGAGTAATGGGGAGGTTAGATTTGAAAACCCAATTTTTACCGGAGTCAAAAGTTTCGTAAATGCCGCCGTCGCCGCCGATCATAATATGTTGTGTATCTGTTGGATCAATCCACAATGCATGATCATCAACATGGCGTTCGTTATTGCCGAGCGGTTTCCAGGTCTTTCCAGCATCCTCGGTGTATTGAGTTATTGTTTCAACCGAAAAAACTTTATCAACATCTTTTGGATCGCAAAAGATCTCGTTGTAGTATTGACCCTGAGAGGTATGATCGCCCATCTTTTCCCAGGAAGCACCGCGGTTAGTTGATCTGAAAAATCCTCCTTTGGCTTCAGCAGCTTCAACAATTAAATAAACTACATCGGGATTAACCGGAGAAATTGCTATTCCCATTCCGCCAAGATCAACTTTTGGTAAGCCAGACATAATTTTGTCCCAGGTTACGCCAGCATCATTTGATTTATAAACAGCAGATTCAGGTCCGCCACCGATTTTTGTAAAGATGTGTCTCCGTCTTTGTTCTGATGTAGCATATAAAACATTCGGATCTCTCGGGTCCATCACAATATTATTTACGCCGGTATTTTCGCTAATGTTTAAAACTTTATTCCACGTTTTACCGCCGTCGGTTGTTTTATAAAGACCGCGATCGCCGCCCGGACCCCAAACAGAACCCTCCGCAGCAACATAAACTGTGTTAGGATTTTTTGGATCAACAACAATTCCACCGATCTGCCGTGAATCTTTTAATCCCATAAACTTCCAATTTTGTCCGCCGTCTATAGATTTGTAAACACCTGTTCCATAACCAAGTGCGCGCTGGTGATTATTTTCTCCTGTGCCAAGCCAAACAACATTTGCATTTGTTGGGTCAAGAACAACAACGCCCATAGAGTATGCTTGAACTGTATCTGCAAGAGCTTGCCATGTAGTTCCATTGTTCAATGTTTTCCACAAACCGCCGCTTGCAGTTGCAACATAATATTCACTGTGATTATTAGGATTGACTGCAAAGTCTGCAATTCTTCCGGAAGCAAAAGCAGGACCAATGCTGCGGAATTTTAATCCGCTGAAAGTACCGCTTGCAATTTTGTCTTTTTCTTTTTTAGGTTCTTTTGTTTCATCTTTTTCCTGCGCTACAATTAATGATTGCGCAATCAAAAAAATTAAAAAGAGACGCATTAATTTCATAACAACTCCTAGTTTTTATTGTTAAAAATAATATGTGCTAATAAATCAGAATGAGAAAGTAACGTGTGAGGTTTTATATTCTTGCTCATTAATAAAGATTGTCTTCTTTGTTTGAATTGTAGCCAAACCTAAAAAAAATAATTGTCTAATTCTATTAATAATTTGTCCGCTAACATTTTTTAACTTTTGACTTTCTCAATAGAAAGAGGATGTCTCCAAAGTCTTTGTGAACCTTCGTGTGCTTAGTGCCTTAGTGGTTATGGGTTTGTTTTTAATGCATAATCAAAACATATTTACCACTAAGACACTAAGTTCACTAAGAAACACTAAGTAATATTTATTTTTGAGCCTCCTAATCTGAATATTATCTTTTTTCGTATGGCGGATATTTCGGATCCACAGGAGGACTCTTATCTAAAAGTTTCATTACTTCTTGAATTGCTCTTTCAAGCTGCGGATCAATTCCTTTTGCAAGTTGTGCAGGATCATCTATCACTTCAATATCAGGATCCACACCGTATCCTTCCTTAAACCATTTCCCATCCGGGTCATACATTCTAAATGTTGGAACTGTTACTAAACCGCCGTCAATCAAACCGGGCGCACCGGTAATACCGATTAATCCACCCCAAGTTCTTGTTCCAACAAGCGGGCCTAATTTTGCTTTTCTAAAATAATCCGGGAATGCATCGCCGCCGGAACCGCTCCATCCGTTTATCAACATAACCTTCGGACCGAAGTTTGCAAACGGAGGCCATTGCCATGTCATTCCATCTCGAACCGCCCAGAATGCTAACGGTTTTCTATCTAACAGTTCGATAAAGCGGTCGGGAATTTGTCCGCCGTTGTTGAATCGTTCATCAATTATCAAACCGTCTTTTTTATACTGCGCTGCAAACTGCCGGACTAATTCGTTTTGTCCGTCAACTCCTGTACTTGGAACGTAGATGTAACCGATCTTTCCGTTGGTAGCTTCTTCAACACGTTTTCTGTTCGATTCAATCCAAGCAAGATTTCTTAAACGTGTTTCATCATCAATGGTTGATACCATTATCTTCTGTGCGCCTTCAAATGTTGGTTTACTGTTAATGGTAAGTTCAACTGTTTTATTTGCCATACCTTCAAATGCCTTCCATGGATCTTTTGTAACATCGAGCAATTCACCATTAACTGCAAGTATGTAATCGCCTGCTTTAACTTTTAATCCGGGCATTAAAAGAGGTGAGCGGACTTCAGAATCCCAAGGAGCGCCGTTAATTATTTTTTTGATTCTGAAGGCATCGCCGGCAATTTCCCAATCAATGCCGAGATAACCGACATTTTTTGTGGACGCTTCATCCGTATCGCCGCCGCCACGGTATGTATGAGATGCGTTTAACTCAGCGATCAATTCGCCGAGAACAAAATTTAGATCCCACCGGGTAACGCAGTTATCAATAAGTTTTCCGTAGCGCTCACGCATTTCTTTCCAATCAACACCGTGCATATTCGGATCGTAAAAGAAATCACGTTCCAATCTCCAGACATCATTAAAGATTTGTTTCCATTCCGCTTTAGGATCAACGGTCATTTCGAGTTGTGCAGTCGGCATCATCTTTTCCATCTTTTGGGTTGGAGCGATATCAACGATTGAATAATTATTTTCTTTCTTAAGCAAAATTTTCTTTCCATCGGCGCTTATCTGGAAATAATCGGCATCATCAATAATTGTTTTTTCTTCACGTGCTTCAAGATCGAAATAAACAACGGCTTTATTTTTGTTAGCAGCACCTGAATTTGGAACTCTATGATAAATAATTTTTCCTGAGACTGCTGCAATATTTCCGTAATTACCCGGGGCTGCGGGTAGAACCACCAAACGGTTCTCAAAATTTTCCAATGTGATCTTTACTTCTTTACTTTTTTCTTTTTCCTTCTGCTCATCTTTCTTTTCTTCTTTCGATCCTTCCTTCTTTCCATTTTTCTCGTCCTTCTTCGCATCGTCTTTCTTTGGCTCTTCCTTCTTGATTGATGTTGTATCGTTCTTTGGTGCAAGAGGAGAGAGAACTTCATCATTTAATGTAACGGCAGCTATGTTTGTTGTGTTTGGATAAATGAAAGTGTTGTCAATATCGCTATATACGGGATTAATAGTTCTGTTCGTTGAGAAGTAAAGATATTTTCCATCCGGATCAAATACAGGATTTGCATCCCCGTAATAACCGGAAGTTACCCGGTGTGTTTTGTTCTCGGTTACATTATATATATAGATAGCTCCTTTCTGTGTCTCAAGATCGCGTGAGTAAGCAAACCATTTGCTGTCGGAAGACCAGCTTACGGTAAATCCCTGCAATCCGCCTTGATAGAAGTAGAGCGCTTTATCAACATCGTAGGTTTTATCTTTTTCCATATCATAAATTTTTATTTCCATTGCCTTATCAATGAAAGCAAGCATCTTACTGTTTGGCGACCAGAACAATTGATACCTGTATCCCGGACCATAAGAAGTGAGTTGTTTTTCTTCGCCCGGTTTTTCCATATTGCGTAAAGTCAATTCATATTCGCCAGATCTATCGCTCCAATAAGCAACATACTTTCCATCGGGAGACCATGCGGGATATCTTTCTGCAACGCCTGAACTTTTTGTTAGATTATATATTGGTCCGTTAACAGCGGGGACGGAAAATATTTCTCCGCGGGCTTCAACTACAGCACGTTTACCATCCGGGGAAAGCCAGCCACGCTGCATCAGATTGGCAACTTTTTCAACTTTCGGCATTAATGTTAATTCATCTGTTACTAATTTGATATTAACCTCGCGATATTTTTCGTCCGTAAGATTTAGCAAATAAATTTTTCCCCCGTTTTCAAAAACGATATCGGATGGTCCGAGTGAAGGGAAATGTATATCATAGTCTGTGAACTTTGTTATTTGTTTATTTTCTTTTGTGTTGAAATCGTAAGACCAAATATTTGCACGTAAATCTTTTCCGCGGTCGGATAAGTAATACATTTTATTTCCGGACCACATCGGGAATTCATCGTTTGTAGTACTGTTGGAAATATTCTCTGCTGTATTTTTTTCGAGATCGAAAATCCAGATATCAGCATTCCAACCGCCGCGGTACCGCTTCCATGTTCTGAATGCTTGACTGATCGGTGTGTATGCAATTTTCTTTCCATCGGGTGATAGAGACGCCATTTCACCATAAGGCACAGGTAGTTTTTCCGGAAGCCCGCCGTTCATACTAACTTTATAGAATTGATTAAATCTCTGTTTGCCGCTGTTCATCGAAGAAACGTACAATAAATTTTTCCCGTCGGGATACCAATCTATTATTCTGTCGTTCATACCGTGGTGAGTAACTCGTGTTGGAATGCCGCCCATGGTTGGAATTACATAAACATCAAAATTACCGTTGTAAATTCCGTTGTATACAATTCGAGAACCATCGGGAGAAAATTTTGCAAATAGTTCCTGTCCGGCAGGTGAGCTAAGTTTTAATGCGGTTCCGCCTTCTTTCGGAACGATCCATAAGTCACCGCCGTATGTAAATACGATATGTGTTTTGGAAACGTCCGGATTCTGCATCATACGTGCGTCTACCTGGGCATAAAGTTTTATAGTAGTGAATAAAAATAATATTACGAAAAAGGATGCTGATAATTTTTTCATAAGCCCTCTTGTTTAGATTGAAAAATTTTCGTGTGTAATTAGACGTGCAAGATTCAAAACTTGCCTTTCATTTGCAGAAAATTTACAAAGAAATTTATCAAGATACATTTGAATAAACGGAGACAACGGCGTCCATCTAAGTCCGCCGCCTTGGTCTGTTAAACCTAGTCTCCAATGAAAGTTATAAATTTTATTACAATCTCTCCAAACATTTCTTTATCCTGCTTTAAGCTAAGTTGAAACTTTTTTCTTGCGTTTGCCGTCTTATCTATCGTATATTTACGATGAACGATAAAGGGAACTAGTAATGTCGAAATCAAAACCGGAAGAATTCACATCCGAGGAAATTGAACTTGCCGATAT
>Ga0082335_1006760_pt1 | contig 14452 bp, 12 predicted proteins | sample Subgrocontami58m_FD_72375 | JGI IMG/M metagenome (GOLD analysis project Ga0082335, IMG submission 72375) | Subsurface groundwater microbial communities from S. Glens Falls, New York, USA - GMW37 contaminated, 5.8 m (SPADES assembly) (version 2) ...
AACGGGGGCTCGACCTCGTCGCGGCGAACGACGTGAGCGCCGCGGGCTCGGAGTTCGGCTCGGACACCGACCGCGTGACGCTCGTGAGCGCCGCCGGCGCCGAGGCGCTGCCGCTCCTCCCCAAGACCGAGGTCGCGCGCCGCCTTGTGGAACGTATCGCGGCACGCATTCGCTGACGCCGCACCGACACTGACCGGCGTCAGCCCGTGTCGCGGATCCTCTCGAGGCCGTCGAGGATCAGATCGAGCCCGAACTCGAACTCGGGCACATCGCTGCGCTTGGACTTCGTGACGTGCTGCTCGGCGTGCTCGGCCAGGTAGGGGTATTCGGCGGCGATCTCCCGAACGAAGCTCTTCGCCCGGTCAGCGAGATCCTTGTTGGCGGAATAGCCCGCCTCCCACAGCGTGGACCCGATGATGTGGCTGTCCAGAGCGTGATACGCGTGGTGGGTCATCCCGGCCGAGAAGCCCGCTTCGCGAAGTCGCCTGAGCAGTGACTCCATATATCGCAGTCGCGCGGGACTGACCCTCTTGGTCGACATCATGAGGCCGCACGCCCAGGGGTGGCGCATGAGAACGTCGTGAGCCGAGACCGCGCTGCGACGGATGGCCGCTTTCCAGCTGGCTCCGCCGGAGGGCACGTCGAACTCGCCCACGACGCGGTCGACGATCCCATCGAGGATGTCGTCCTTGTTGGCCACGTAGTAGTAGAGCGTCATCGCCTCGACCCCGAGCTCCTGTGCGAGCTTGCGCATGGTGACCGACGAGAGTCCGCCTTCGTCGGCAAGGCCGACGGCGGCGCGCAGCACCCGGTCCCGGCTCAGGGGGACTCGTGGCTCTGTGCTCCGGTCGATCCGTGACGCCATCCGCATCCTCCTGGTCTCGCACTCGAACGTCCGAGGTGAGTGCTCGGGGACCTTGACAATCTTACGGCGTACGATAACTTCTTACGTTGTACGAAGGGCACTCGCGAGGTATCGGACCAGCTCGTCATGCGCCGGTCCGAGCTCTGAACAGGGGGAAGCAGATGACCGCGAAGGCGCCGGCTCAGGCAACTACGATGAAGGCGATCGTCCGCCACAGCTACGGCTCATCCGATGTCCTGGAGCTCAGGGACATCGACAAGCCGGTGGTCGACGACGACGGCGTGCTCGTACGGGTTCGCGCGGCCTCCGTCAATGCCTATGACTGGCACCTGCTGCGAGGGCGCCCGTACCTCGTCCGGATGTTCGCAGGGCTGCGCAAGCCCAAGAACACGGGTGTGGGCGTCGACGTGGCGGGGCTCGTTGAGGCGGTCGGCAAGAACGTGACTCAGTTCCGACCCGGTGACGAGGTATTCGGCCAGGGCGGCGGTGCCTTTGCCGCGCACGGCGGCGGTGCCTTTGCCGAGTACGTGTGCGCGGGAGAGAACAACTTCGTGCTGAAGCCGGCCAACCTTACGTTCGAACAGGCCGCGGCCGTGCCCATGGCGGGATCCACCGCCCTCCAGGGTCTACGTGACAAGGGCCAGGTCCAGCCCGGGCAGAAGGTCTTGATCAATGGTGCTGCGGGAGGCGTGGGCACCTTCGCGGTGCAGATCGCCAAGTCCTTCGGGGCGGACGTGACCGGCGTGTGCAGCACGAGGAACGTGGACATGGTCCGATCGATCGGCGCGGACCACGTCGTTGACTACACCCGAGAGGACTTCACGCGAAGCGGGCAGCGGTATGACCTGATGCTCGATGTCGCGGCGAGCCATTCGTTGTCAGCATGCAGGCGAGTCCTGAGCTCCAATGGGATCTTCGTGTCGGTCGGCTCTGCGGGAGGTCCGGACGAACAGCCTGGTTCGGTCGAAGTTCTGGTCGGTGTGCTCGAGATCCTCCTCGTGTCACGGTTCACGAGCCAGAAGCTGCTCCCGTTCCTGGCGAAGTTCAGCAAGGAGGACCTCACTGTTCTCAAGGAGCTGACCGAAGCCGGGAAGGTCAGGCCAGTCATAGACAGGCGCTACCCGTTGAGCGAGGTCCCTGACGCTATCCGGTATCTGGAAACAGGACACGCCCAAGGCAAAGTCGTCATCACCGTGTCCGGCCTCTAGCCTCTACGACGATGCAGGTCACCTGGGCGACCTTCGACTGCTACGGCACGCTGATCGACTGGGAGGGGGGCGTGGCGGACGCGCTCGCGCCGCTCCTCCCGCGCGGCCTCGACCGTCACGAGCTCGCGACGCGGTACATCGAGATCGAGAAGGGCGTCGAGGGCGACGCCTACCTTCCGTACGCCACGGTGCTCGAGCGCGCCGGCCGCGCGCTCCTCGCCGAGCGTGGCGTGACGCTCGCGCCGGCCGACCCCTGCCCGCTGCCCGCGTCGATCCACCGGTGGCGGCCGTTCCCCGAGGTGCCCGCCGCGCTGCGGGCACTCCGCGAGCGTGGGATCAAGCTCGCGATCCTCTCGAACGTCGATCGCGACCTCATCGCCTCGTCGATCGGCCACCTCGGGATCGAGCCGGAGCTCCTCATCACCGCCGAGGATGCCCGCTCGTACAAGCCGGCGCCGGGCCACTGGCGGCTGTTCCACGAGCGGAGCGGCGCGACGGTGGCGGAGACCGTGCACGTCGGCGCGAGCGTCTACCACGACATGGTGCCCGCGCACGCCATGGGCTACCGGACCGTGCTCATCGCGCGCCACGGCGAGAGCTCGCCCGCGGCGCTGCGGACGCTCCCCGACCTCGCACAGCTCCCCGGCACGATCGACGAGCTCGCGCGCGCCTAGTGCGCGCCGCGTCACGGAACGCGTGATCGCTGGGGCTGCGACACTACGGCGATGCTCGACGCGCTCGACGCCATCGTCATTCCCTTCCTCGAGTCGCTCTATCGCGCGCTCGGGTACGTGGGCGTGGCCGCCGCGATGGCGATCGAGAGCGCGGCGATCCCGCTCCCGTCCGAGCTGATCCTCCCGTTCGCGGGCTGGAGCGTTTCGCGCGGCGTCGTCGAGCCGCTGACCGGCGCGCCGTGGACCTACTGGGGCGCCGTCATCGCGGGCGTCGTTGGCAACACCGTGGGCTCGCTCGTCGCGTACGCCGTCGGCATGTACGGCGGGCGACCGCTCCTCGAGCGCTGGGGCCGCTACGTGCTGATCAGCAGGCACGATCTCGACCTCGCGGACCGGTGGTTCGCCCGCTACGGCGACGCGACGGTGTTCTTCTCGCGCATGCTCCCCGTGATCCGGACGTTCATCTCGGTGCCCGCGGGCGTGGCGCGGATGCCGCTCTGGCGCTTCACCGCCTTCTCACTCGCGGGCGCGGTGCCCTGGGTGATGCTGCTGGTGTGGGGCGGGACGCTCCTCGGCGACCATTGGCTCGAGCTGAAGCACGCGCTGCGGGGCCTCGACTACCTCATCGCGGCCGGGCTCGTCGCGCTCGTCGGGCTCTTCGTCTGGCGGCACGTCCGCCGGTAGGTGGACGGCCTCCTCGCCCTCGACGCGCGCCTCTACCTCGCGCTCGCGACGTCCGGCAACGCGATGGCGAGCGTGCTGGGGCTCCTGCTCGCCGCCTTCGCGACCTACGGCCTGGGCTGGTGGGCCATCGCGCTCCTCGGCGTGCGGGCCCGCGGATCCGGCCGGCGCGCCGCCGCCATCGCGTTCACGACCGCGGTCGGCGGGAGCACGGCTTGGCTCATCGCGGAATCACTGAAGATGGTCGTGCGGCGGCCGCGTCCCTTCGTGACGCTCCAGCTCGACGTCCTCGTCCAGCCCGTGTCGTTCTCGTTCCCGTCCGGCGACACCGCGCTCTCGTTCGGCGCGGCGACCACGCTCGCCATGACCTGGCCGGCGGCGCGCCTTCCCGCGCTGCTCGTCGCGACCGCGGTGGGCGTGTCGCGGGTCGTCGTCGGCGCGCACTACCCGTCGGACGTGCTCGCCGGCGCGCTCATCGGGGTGGCTTGCGGCCTCGCCGCGCAGCGGCTGTGGGCGATCGTCGTCTGGCGGCGCTGGCGGGTGTTCGTCGTCGCGCACACGCACCGCGACAGCGAGTGGTACGCGCGCTTCGCCGAGCTCCGCACGCGGGCGGTGCCGATGGTCGGCCGGCTTCTCGACCTGCTCGACCGCGACCCGGCCTACCGGTTCACCTTCGATGGCCAGACCGTGGCGCTCGAGGACCACCTCGCGGTCCGTCCCGAGGACCGGCCGCGGATCGAGGCGCATGTCCGCTCCGGCCGGCTGCAGATCGGCCCCTGGTACGTGCCCACCGACCTCCTCCTCGTGTCCGGCGAGTCGATCGTGCGGAACCTCCAGGAGGGGCTTCGCGTCGCGGGCTCGTTCGGCCGGGCCGCGCGGGTGGCCTACGTCGCCGATCCCTTCGGCCACCCCGCGCAGCTGCCGCAGGTGCTCCGCGGCTTCGGCTACGAGGACTATCTCTTCGCGCGCGGCATGGGCGACGACGGCGAGGGGCTCGGGAGCGTCTTCTGGTGGCAGGCGCCCTCCGGCGACCGCGTCCGCGCGACCCACCTCACCGGTCACGACGCGAACGCGCGCGCCCTCGCCGGTCCCGCGGAGGAGCCGCCGGCCGCGCTCCGCGCCCGCGTGCGCTCCCGCGCGCCCGCCCTCGTCGGCGGCGGGGCGAGGTACGCCGACGCGAGCCCGCTCCTCTTCATGGCCGGCGACGACCACAGCGAGGCGTACCCGCGGCTCGGCGAGGCGGTCGCGGCGCTGCGCGCGACCGGTCTCGATGCGCGGCTCTCCGACCTGGAGGAGTACGTCGGGGCGCTCGGCGTCCCGCACGGGACGCACGCCGGAGAAATGGTCGCCGGCCGCTACCGGCCGATCCTGCGCGGCGTGAGCTCGGCGCGGACGTGGGTCAAGCAGGAGAACGCGCGCTGCGAGCGTCTCCTCCTGGAGCGCTGCGAGCCTCTCGACGCGCTCACCGGCGGGCGATCCGGCGGCGATCTCCGCGAGCTCTGGCGCGCGCTCCTCCAGAACCAGTCCCACGACCCGAGCTGCGGCTGCTCGCTCGACGCGGCGCACGACGCGGACCTGGCGGAGCGCTTCGCGCGGGTGCGGGCCGGCGGCGAGGCGCTCGCCGAGCGGCTCGCGCGCGAGATTGCGGGGCCCGGCGACGTCCCGGTGGTCTGGAGCTTCCTCCCGGAGCGTCGGGTCGCCGTCGTCGAGGTGGACGGCACGCCGCGCGCGGTCTCGTGCGCGCCGCTCGGCGTGCGCGCGCTCGCGCCGGTCGCCGCGGGAGCGGTCCACTCGCCCGCCGACGGCATCATCGAGAACGAACGGCTGCGCGTCGAGGTCGATCCGGACGGCTCGTTCACGGTGACCGAGCTCGCCACCGGCGTGCGCTCCGGTCGGCTGAACGAGCTGGTGGACGAAGGCGACCGCGGCGACCACTACACCTTCTCCTACGCGGGCCCGACGGTCGCCGCCCGCGGGACGGCCGGGCGGCGGCTCACGACGGTGCGCGGCGACCGCGCGACCGTCACGGTCGAGCTCGAGCTCGCGCTGCCGGTGGGGCTGCGCGCGGACCGGCTGGCGCGCTCGCCCGAGCGGGTGGTCTGTCCGGTGCGCGTCGAGATCTCGCTCGACGCGCCCGGCGCGTGCGCCGACGTCACGGTCACGCTCGACAACCGCGCCCGCGATCACCGACTCCGCGCGCTCTGCGAGACCGGAGTGCGCTCGCCCGTCCATCGCGCGACCGGGGCGTTCGGCTGGGTCGAGCGGGCGAGCCGGCCGCCGAGCGGGCGCGGCTGGGTCGAGCGGCCGACCGGCGACCACTGCACGCTCGGTCTGGTCGAGGTCGCCGGGCGATCCAAGGGTCTCGCGCTCGGTCTCGACGGCCTGCGCGAGTACGGCGTGCTGGGCGACGGCGCGCAGGTCGCGATCACGCTCGTCCGCGCCGTCGGCTGGCGTTCCCGCGGCGACCTCCGCGAGCGCCAGCGGGACGTGGGGCCGGCGCTCGAGACGCCGTCGGCCCAGTGCCTCGGTGCCCGGGCGTACCGCTACGTCGTCGCCCCGTTCAGCGGACCCGCGGGCTCGGAGCCGGCGGCCGCGGAGCTGCGCCGCGCGCTCTCGCCGGTCGTCGTCGCGCGCGGCGACGGCGTGGAGCGCTCGTTCCTCGAGCTCCCCGCCGGCGCGATCGGGCTCTCCTCGCTGCGGACCGCCCGCGACGGCGCGCTCGCGGTGCGGCTCGTGAACGCGTCGGGCGCGCCGGCGACGGCCGGCCTCGGCTTCGCGAGGCCGGTGGTGGTCGCCCGCTCGGTCGATCTCCGGGAAGGCGAGACCGACCTCGGCAACACCGGTCTCGACGTGCTTCGCACCGCCGAGCCGCCCGACCTCGCCGGCGGTCGCGCGACCGTCCGTCTTGCGCCCTACGAGATCGGGACCTACCTGATCACGCTCGGCTGAGCCCGCGCGGTGACAAGCGTCGCACCGACGTGCGACGGATCCGGCACAGCGTGCGGCGGCTCCGGCACGAACGTGCGACGGCTCGGGCACCGACGTGCGACGGCTCGGGCACCAACGTGCGACGGCCACGCGTCGATGGGGGACAGACACGGAGCGCCTCGGAGGCGTCCCATGGCCCCGTGGCGCTCCTCCTCGCCATCCTGCTCCTGCTCGCCGCCGCGGCGTCGCCGGCGGCGGCCGAGGACGATGTTCGCTACCGGCGGACGACGCCGCGCGCCGACCTCGACCGTTCGGGCGCCCTGCTGCGTCTCGGCATCCCCGGCGGTCGCGCCTGGGGCGTCGAGAGCGCGCTCCTCCGCGTGCCGCGATACGGGGCGGCGGTGACCGTGGGGCTCGAGGTCGCGGACGACGCCGTGCGCGAGGCCTTCGTGCGGATCGCCTGGTACGAGCGCGCGGAGGGGCGACCGCGACAGGTCGCGATCGACGACTCGGCGCCGGCCACCCTCGGCCCGGGCGAGACCGTCGTCGTCACGCTCGATCCGCCCGACGGCGCCGTGGCCTACCGCATCCGCGTCCTGGCGCGGCTCCGGGCGGGTGAGACCGCGAGCGTGCGCGGCGCGGTCCGCTTCGCGCCACCCCGGCTCGTCCGTTTCGCCACCCCGCTGACACGCCTCGTGCCCATATCGCCTTGACGTTCGTCGCGGGCGCGCGCTGCGATGGCCCATACTCAATGCGGGTATGGCCACCGTCACGTTCGAGCACGTCACGAAGCGATTCGGCGACGTCGTCGCGGTCAACGACTTCAGCCTGGTCGTGCGGGACGGGGAGTTCCTCGTGCTCGTCGGCCCGTCCGGCTGCGGGAAGACCACCGCGCTCCGGATGCTCGCGGGTCTCGAGGAGCAGACCTCCGGTGACATCTTCATCGGCGATCGGCTGGTCAACGACGTCGCGCCGAAGGACCGCGACATCGCGATGGTGTTCCAGAACTACGCCCTGTACCCGCACATGAGCGTGTACGACAACATCGCGTTCGGTCTGAAGCTGCGCGGCATGCCGAAGCAGGAGATCGACCGCCGGGTGGGCGACGTGGCGAAGATGCTGGGCCTCGACCTCCTGCTCAAGCGCAAGCCGAAGGAGCTCTCCGGCGGCCAGCGCCAGCGCGTGGCGGTCGGCCGCGCGGTCGCGCGCGAGCCCGCGGTCTTCCTGATGGACGAGCCGCTCTCCAATCTCGACGCGAAGCTCCGGATCCAGACCCGCGCGCAGCTCCAGAAGCTGCACCAGCGGATCCTCCGAACGACGATCTACGTGACGCACGATCAGGTCGAGGCGATGACGATGGGCGACCGCATCGCCGTCATGGCCGACGGACTCCTCCAGCAGCTCGACGCGCCCGAGGCGCTGCACGACCGACCGGCGAACCTCTTCGTCGCGGGCTTCATCGGCTCGCCCGCGATGAACTTCTTCCCGGCCATGGTGACCGGCACTCCCGACGCGGTCGTAGCCGACGCGGGCTTCTTCCGGGTGCCGCTCCACAGCGCGCAGGCGGTCGCGCTGGGGAAGGAGGTCGTCGTCGGCGTCCGACCCGAGGACATCGAGGACGTCGCCCACACCCAGCAGGACGGCCACGTGCCGGTGGACGCGCAGGTCGAGGTCGTCGAGTATCTCGGGAACGAGCTCCAGCTCCATCTGACCGCGGGCGGCCACGCCTTCGTCGGTCGCGTATCGACCGACACCCAGACGCGACCCGGCGCGACGCTGCGCGTGGGCTTCGACCTGCGGAAGCTCCACGTGTTCGACAAGGTGACGGAGGTGGCGATCCGATGACGCTTCGTGGATCGGTTCCCGAATTCCCGCTCGACGCCGTGCTCCGCTTCCTTGCCCAGGCGGGCAAGACCGGCACGCTCGCTCTGACCGGCGAACGTGCGGCCGGGACGGTAGGCCTCGACGCCGGACGCATCGTGGACGCGGCGTCGGGTGAGGACGACGGAGACGCGGCCCTCGGTGCCCTCTTCGCGGTCGCCGCCGCCGACTTCGAGTTCAGGCCGGGCGAGCGCTCGGCAGCGTCATCGCTCTCCGGCGAGCTCGAGGACGTGCTCGCGCGCGCCAACGAGGAGCGCGAGCGCCTCGTCGCGATCCGCGAGGTCGTGCCGAGCGACGGATTGCTCTTCCGGCTGTCGGATCGCGCCGCGGCGCGGACGCACATCGAGCTGACCTCCGACCAGTGGCGAACGCTGCTCGCCGTGAACGGCGAGCGGGACGTCGCGGCCATCGCGGAGGCGCTCCACGTCAAGCGCCGTGTCGCGCTCGGCCTTCTCGCGGAGCTCGTTCGCGCCGGCGCGGTGGACGCGACGGAGCCCCCGCCGCGCCTCCTGCCACCCTTCGCCGCTCCCGCCGCGCCGCCGGCCGCGATCCCGGAGACGCCGCCCGCTCCCGCGGTCGGATCGTGGGGCTTGCCGGCCGCCGAGGCGTGGCCGCCGCCCGCATCGGCGCCGGAGCCGGAGTCGTGGCCTGCGCCGGAGCCCGCGGCCGAAGTGTGGTCCGAGCCGTGGGTCTCGCCCGCGCCGGAGCCGCCCGCGGAGGCGTGGTCCGCGCCGGTCGCGGACGCCGGCGGCGACGCCCGCCTCGCCGCGCTCGCCGGCCTCTTCCCGTCGGCGCCGCCGGCCGAGTCGTGGGAAGTGCCGGCGCCGCCCGCCTCCCCGCCGGCCGAGTCGTGGGATGCGCCGGCACCCGGCGCTCCCCCGGCCGTGCCCGCGCTCGAGCCTGCGCCCCAGCCCGCGCCCGCGCTCCAGCCCGCGCCCGTGACGCCCGCGCCCGTGGTCGAGCCGGCGAAGCGGCAGGGTGGCCTCTTCGGCTTCGGCGCTCGGAAGGCCGCGGTCGTCCCCGCGACCGCCGCAGTCACCGCGATGACGCGCACCGGCAAGCTCGCGGCGTTCTCCAACGCGCTCATCGCGGAGTACAACAGCGGCCGCTACGGCAAGGGGCGCATCGCGGGCAGGATCGGCGATCTCCTGCTCCGCGTGGACGAGCAGGCCGAGCCGGTGGACCGGCCGCTCCCGCTCGAGGGCGAGGCGCTCTCGGTCTCCGCGCTCGACGCCGGCGTGCTCCCCGAGACGCAGGCCGTGCCGTATCTCGCCTTCCTCATCACGCAGATCCACGCCGACGCCGAGCGGGCATTCGGCAAGGACAAGGCCAAGCAGGGGTACCGCGAAGCGAGGAAGCAGGCGCTCGGGAGCGATCCGGTCCTCGGCGGCGCCGACCTCGCCGGACTGCTGCCGAAGCTCTGACATAGATCGCCGAGCAGGTCGCATGCTCGAGGCGACCTGAGTGGGGTCGGAGGTCACGCCGCTGACCCCGCGGTACCTCGCGCTCGACCTCGGCGGGACGAACGTCCGTGCCGCGATCGCGGGCGTCGAGGGCTCGCTCGTCACGATCCTCGGCCGCGACGAACGGCCCACGCCGCGGGAGTCCGCCGAGGCCATCGTCGCGGCGCTCGTCGCGTCCGCCCGCGCCGCGCTCGACGCCGCGGGGCTCCGCGCGAGCGACCTGGTCGCCGCCGGCTGCTCGGCGCCCGGTCCGCTCGACCACCGCACCGGCGTCGTCCACGAGGCGCCGAACCTCACGGGCTTCGTCGCGTTCCCGCTCGGCGCGCGCCTGGGCGCCGCGCTCGGGCTCGACGTCTTCGTGGACCGCGACACCGCGACGGCCGCGATCGGCGAGGCGCTTGCCGGCGCCGCGCGCGGCGCGCGCGACTTCGTCTACCTCACGATCTCCACCGGCCTCGGCGGCGCGATCGTGAGCGGCGGCCGGATGGTGCGCGGGGCGTCCGGCACCGCCGGCGAGCTCGGCCACTGGCCGGTGGCCCTGCCGTCCTGCGCCGGCGTCCCGCGATGCGGGTGCGGCGCGCCCGGCTGCGCCGAGGCCTTCGCCGCCGGGAAGAACCTCGCCGAGCGGGCGGGCCGGCCGGACGCGGCCGCGGTGTACGCCGCCGCGGCCGCCGGCGATCCCGGCGCGGCCACGTGCGTTCGTGATGCCGAGGAGGCGCTCGCTGCGCTTGCCGTCGGAATCGCGAACGTCCTCAACCCCGAGCGCATCGTCGTGGGCGGGGCCGTGGCCGAGCACGAACCGGCGCACGTGCTCGGTCCGATGCGCGCGGCGATCGCCGCGCGGGCCTTCCGCGCGCCGGCTGCGGCGGTCCGCGTCGTGCCCGCGTCCCTCGGTCCCGACGTCGGGCTGGTCGGCGCGGCGCTGGCCGCCTGCGAGCGGGCCGCCGGACGAGGAGAATGGTTCCTCTGACCCAGCGGCCTCGCGCGCCAACGATCGGGGAGGTTGTGGACATGCGTGTCGCCATCAACGGATTTGGGCGGATCGGCCGTCAGTGCCTCAAGGCCCTCATCGAGCGACATCCCGAGATCGAGATCGTCGCGGTCAACGATCTCGCCGATCCGAAGATGAACGCGCACCTGTTCAAGCACGACACGAACTACGGGAAGTACCCCGGCGACGTCTCGGCGACGGCCGACGAGCTGCTCATCGGTGGGCGGCACGTCAAGGTCCTCCAGCAGCGCGACCCGGCAGCGCTCCCCTGGAAGGCCCTCAACGTGGACATCGTCATCGAGTCCACCGGATTCTTCACCGACGCGACCAAGGCGAAGGCCCACCTCGACGCCGGTGCGCGGAAGGTCATCATCTCGGCGCCGGCGAAGAACGAGGACATCACCGTCGTGCTCGGCGTGAACGAAGAGAAGTACGACAGCGCGAAGCACCACGTCATCTCGAACGCCTCGTGCACGACGAACGGCCTCGCCCCCGTCGCAAAGGTCCTCAACGACACCTTCGGCATCGAGAAGGGCTTTCTCACGACGGTCCACTCGTACACGAACTCGCAGAAGGTCCTCGACGTCGTGGCGCCGGATCCACGCGATGCCCGGGCCGCGGCGATGAACATCGTCCCCGCCGCGACCGGTGCGGCGAGGGCCGTCGCGCTCGTCATCCCCGAGCTGCAGGGCAAGTTCACCGGAATGGCCTTCCGCGTCCCGACCTCAACGGTGTCGGTCGTCGACTTCGTCGCCGTGCTCAAGCGCGACGTCACGGTCACGGAGGTGAACGACGCCTTCAAGAAGGCGACCGCCGGCGCGCTCAAGGGGATCATGGACTACACCGAGGAGCCGCTCGTCTCGAGCGACCTCAAGGGCGACACCCATTCGACGATCGTGAGCGGCATCGACACGATCGTGCTCGGGAACATGGTGAAGGTCATCGCCTGGTACGACAACGAGTGGGGCTACGCCTGCCGCCTCTCCGACATCACCGCGTACGTCGCCTCGAAGCTCCAGCCCGCCGCGGCGCGGTAGCGGCGGCGTGACCGCCGCCACCGGCCTCGCGCGTGGCGCCTCGGCGAAGGGCCGGGCATGAGCGTGCGCTCCGTCAGGGACGCCGCGGTGTCCGGAAAGCGCGTCCTCGTCAGGGTCGACTTCAACGTTCCGCTGAAGGGCGGCGAGGTCGCGGACGACACGCGCATCCGCGCCGCGCTCCCGACGATCGCCGCGCTCCGCGGGCAGGGCGCGCGCGTCGTGCTCTGCTCGCACCTCGGCCGGCCCAAGGGCGTCGATCCGGCGCTCTCGCTCGCGCCGGTCGCGCGGCGGCTCGCGGCGCTCCTCGGCGCGCCGGTCGCGCTTGCGCCCGACTGCGTCGGGGAGGCGGTCGCCGCGTCCGTGAGCGCGCTCGCGCCGGGCGCGGTCGTCCTCCTCGAGAACGTGCGCTTCCACGCCGAAGAGGAGCAGAACGATCCCGCGTTCGCGAAGGCGCTCGCGGCGCCCTTCGACCTCTACGTGAACGACGCGTTCGGCGCGGCCCACCGGGCGCACGCCTCGACCGAGGGCGTCGCGCGCCTCCTCCCGGCGTACGCGGGGCTCCTCCTCGAGAAGGAGCTTGCGGTGCTCGGCGGCCTGCTCGGCGCGCCGGCCCGTCCCTTCCTGGCGATCGTCGGCGGCGCGAAGGTGTCGTCGAAGCTCGACGTCCTCCAGGCGCTTCTCGCGCGGGTGGACACGCTCGCGATCGGCGGCGGGATGGCGAACACGTTCCTCGCGGCGACCGGTCACCCGATCGGGCGGTCGCTCGCCGAGCCGGACCGGATGCCCGAGGCCGAGCGCATCCTCGACGCCGCGGCGCGCGCGAACAAGGCCGTGCTGCTGCCGACCGACGTGGTCGTCGCGGCGAGCGCCGATGCCGCGGGCGCCCCCTCGGCGCGGGTCGTCGCGGCGGGCGGCGTCCCGGCCGACGCCGCGATCGTGGACATCGGCCCGCGCACGCTCGAGGCCTACGGCGCGGCGATCGAGGGCGCGCGGACGATCTTCTGGAACGGCCCGGTCGGCGTGTTCGAGATCCCCGCCTTCGCCTCCGGCACGCGCGCGATCGCGCGGCTCCTCGCGGCGGCGTCGGCCCGCGGCGCGACCACCGTGGTCGGCGGCGGCGAGTCGGTGCAGGCGGTCGAGGAGGCCGGCCTCGCGCCGAAGATGACGCACGTCTCGACCGGTGGCGGCGCGTCCCTCGAGCTGATCGAGGGCAAAGTGCTGCCCGGCGTCGCCGCGATCCCCGACCGATGAGGGAGAGAGCCATGGCCGACACGACGATCGCTCAGATCCGCGCGCGCGAGATCCTCGACTCCCGCGGCAACCCGACCGTGGCGGTGGACGTGACGCTCGGCTCGGGCGCGCGCGGGACCGCGATGGTGCCGAGTGGCGCCTCGACCGGTGCGCACGAGGCCGTCGAGCTTCGCGACGGCGACAAGACCCGCTACCGCGGACAGGGCGTGCGCCGGGCGGTCGCGAACGTCGCCGACGTCATCGCGCCGGTGCTCGGCGGCGAGGACGCGGCCGACCAGCCCGCCATCGACCGCGTCCTGCGCGAGCTCGACGGCACGCCGAACAAGTCGAAGCTCGGCGCGAACGCGCTGCTCGGCGTCTCGCTCGCCTGCGCGCGCGCGGCGGCGAGCGCGCGCGGCCTGCCGCTGTACCGCTACCTCGGCGGTCCGCTCGCGCGGACCCTCCCGGTCCCGATGATGAACATCCTGAACGGCGGCAAGCACGCGACCGACAGCGCGGACATGCAGGAGTACATGGTCGTGCCGTTCGGGGTGCCGACGTTCAGCGAGGCGATCCGCGCCGGCTCGGAGATCTTCCACGCCCTGAAGGCCGTGCTCCACGAGCGCGGCATGTCCACCGGCGTCGGCGACGAGGGCGGCTTCGCGCCATCCGGCCTCCGGACGAACGCCGAGCCGATCGAGCTCATCCTCGAGGCGGTCGGCCGCGCCGGCTACGAAGCGGGGAAGCAGGTCGGCATCGCGCTCGACCCCGCGTCCACCGAGCTCTACCGGAACGGGAGCTACGCGCTGACGCGCGAGCACGCCGTCCTCGACAGCGCCGCGCTGTCGAAGCGCTACGCCGAGTGGTGCGAGCGGTACCCGATCGTCTCGATCGAGGACGGCCTCGCCGAGGACGACTGGTCCGGCTGGAAGGCGCTCACCGCCTCGCTCGGTGACGCGGTGCAGCTCGTGGGCGACGACCTCTTCGTCACGAACGTCGAACGGATCCGGCGCGGCATCGCCGATGGCTGCGCGAACGCGGTGCTCATCAAGCTCAACCAGATCGGCACGCTCTCGGAGACGATCGAGGCCGTGGACCTCGCGCACCGCTCGGGGTACGCCGCGGTCATCTCGCACCGCTCGGGCGAGACCGAGGACACCACGATCGCCGATCTTGCGGTCGCGCTCGGTACCGGTCAGATCAAGACCGGGTCGCTCTCCCGCAGCGAGCGCGTCGCGAAGTACAACCGGCTCATGGAGATCGAGCAGGAGCTCGGCGACGCGGCGCTCTATCCGGGTCGCGCCGCGTTCCCCCGCTTCAAGAGGTAGCGACTAGGTTACCTTCGCCGCCTTGTTCGCGGCCTTCGCGACGCGACCGCGGCGGCGGGCGGCGCTGTTCCGGTGGATCGCGCCGCGCTTGGCGGCCTTGCCGAGCGCGCTCGCCGCGGCGGAGACCGCGGCGGCGACGTCCTCGCCCTTCACGATCGCGGCGCGC
>Ga0082335_1006761_pt1 | contig 14450 bp, 12 predicted proteins | sample Subgrocontami58m_FD_72375 | JGI IMG/M metagenome (GOLD analysis project Ga0082335, IMG submission 72375) | Subsurface groundwater microbial communities from S. Glens Falls, New York, USA - GMW37 contaminated, 5.8 m (SPADES assembly) (version 2) ...
TGCCGCAGGGCACGCACTCGAGCCGCGGCAAGCCGATCGTCAACCTGTTCCCGCTCGCCGAGGGCGAGCGCATCAGCGCGGTGCTGCCGATCAAGGATTACGACGACGCGCACTTCGTGTTCATGGCGACCTCCATGGGCACCGTGAAGAAGACGCCTCTGTCGGCGTTCTCCAACCCGCGCGAGAAGGGCATCATCGCCGTCGAGCTCGACCCGGGCGACCATCTCATCGGTGCGGCGATCACCGAGGGCAAGCACGACGTGATGCTGTTTTCCGATGCGGGCAAGGCGGTGCGCTTCGACGAGGAGGACGTTCGGCCGATGGGTCGGGTGGCGCGCGGGGTGCGCGGCATGCAGCTCGACGAGGGCCAGCGGGTGATCGCCATGCTGGTCGCCGGGACCGAGTACCGGACCGTGCTCACGGCGACCGAAAACGGGTTCGGCAAGCGCACGCCGATCGCCGAATACACGCGCCACGGGCGCGGCACCAAGGGAATGATCGCGATCCAGACCTCCGAGCGCAACGGCAAGCTGGTGGGGGCGGTGCTGGTCGACGACCGCGACGAGATCATGCTGATCACCACCGGCGGGGTGCTCATCCGCACGCAGGTGAACCAGATACGGGAGATGGGGCGCTCGACGCAGGGCGTGACCCTGATCAACATCGACGCCGGCGAAAAGCTGGCTGGAATCGAGAAGATCGTCGAGCCCGAGGTGGAACCCGGCGGCGAAAACGGGAACGGGGGCGGTGCCGCCGGTCCGGAGGACGAGCCCGAGGGCGGCGAGGGCGGGCAGGCGTGACGCGCCGCCGGGATGTCGACGGCGGGCGTCTTTAATCGTGGGGCAATGATCGAGGTGGACATCGTGGCAAGAGCGATCAATTTCAGTGCGGGACCGGCGGTGCTGCCCGAGCCGGTGCTCAGGCAGGCGGCGGACGAGATGCTCGACTGGCACGGCAGCGGCATGTCGGTGATGGAAATGAGCCATAGAGGCAAGGAATTCATTTCCATCCATGCAGAGGCCGAGGCCGATCTGCGCGCGCTGCTCGCCGTTCCGGCGAACTACAAGGTGCTGTTCCTCCAGGGCGGCGCGATCGCCGAGAACGCGATCATCCCGATGAACCTGCTGCGCGGCAGGGCCACCGCGGACTACGTCAACACCGGCGAGTGGTCCAAGAAGTCGATCAAGGAAGCGAAGAAATACTGCACGGTCAACATCGCCGCCTCGAGCGAGGACCGCGGCTTCACCTACATTCCGCCGCGCGAGACCTGGAAGATCGGCAAGGACGCGGCCTACGTCCACATCTGCTCGAACGAGACCATCGGCGGCATCGAGTACCACTGGACGCCCGACACGGGCGAGGTGCCCCTGGTCGCCGACATGTCCTCGCACATCCTGTCGCGGCCGGTCGCGGTGGCGAAGTACGGCCTGATCTACGCCGGCGCGCAGAAGAACATCGGGCCGGCGGGCCTCACCATCGTAATCGTGCGCGACGACCTGATCGGCCAGGCGCTGCCCATCACGCCCTCGGCATTCGACTACAAGCAGCAGGCCGAGGCCGATTCCATGCTCAACACCCCGCCCACCTACGCCGTGTACATCGCCGGCCTGGTGTTCAAGTGGCTCAGGCAGGAGGGCGGCCTCGCCGAGATGGAGAAGCGCAACGTCGCCAAGGCGAAGCTGCTCTACGACTACCTCGACCAGAGCCGGTTCTTCGTCAGCCCCGTCGAGAAGCGTGACCGCTCGCGCATGAACATCCCGTTCAAGCTGAAGAACGAATCGCTCGACGAGGCCTTCCTCAAGGGCGCGAAGGAGCGCGGCATGGTGCAGTTGAAGGGCCACCGCTCGGTGGGCGGCATGCGCGCCTCGATCTACAACGCGATGCCGATCGAGGGTGTCAAGGCGCTGGTCGAGTACCTGCGCGAATTCGAGGCGAAGCACGGCTGAGTGGCTGGCTTCGTGGACCGGCGCTGCACGGTTCGGCGCGCATTAAAGGGGCCAGGCTCGAATTATTGGAATAATTCGAGCCTGGCCCCTTTAATTCCGGAGAGCATCGTATGCACGGCGCGAGCCGCGGTGCGTTATGATTTTGCAGATGACGACGAAGAAATTCGGAATCCTGATCCTCAACCAGATCTCTCAGGTCGGGCTGCGGCGCCTGCCGCATGAGAGCTATCAGGTGGGGAAGGATGTGGCGAAGCCCGACGCGATCCTGGTGCGCTCGCAGGACATGCACGGCATGAGCATCGCGGAGAGCGTGAGGGCGATCGGGCGCGCGGGCGCCGGGACGAACAACATCCCGGTCAAGGCGATGAGCAAGCGCGGGGTGCCTGTGTTCAACGCGCCCGGGGCGAACGCCAACGCGGTGAAGGAACTGGTGCTCGCGGGCGTGCTGATGGCCGCCCGCAACCTGCCGGCGGCGCTGGAGTTCGTCGCGGCGCTCTCGGGCGACGACCAGGGTCTCGCCAAGCGCGTCGAGGACGGGAAGAAGCAGTTTGCCGGCGTCGAGCTCCCCGACCACACCCTCGGGGTCATCGGCCTGGGGAAGGTCGGCAGCATCGTCGCCGATGCGGCGATCAAGCTCGGGATGAACGTGCTCGGCTACGACCCGGAGATCACCGTTGATGCGGCCTGGAGCCTGCCTTCCCAGGTGAAAAAGGCGCACTCGATCGAGGAAGTGCTGAAATCGAGCCACTTCCTGACCCTGCACGTGCCGCTGCTCGACGTGACGCGGCATCTCATTAGCGCCAGCAGCGTCGAGCTCATGCGCCCGGGCACGACGCTGCTCAATTTCTCGCGGGAGGAGATCGTCGATCCCAAGGCGGTGGTCGACGGGCTCGAGAGCCACAAGCTGAAATACTACGTCACCGACTTCCCGGCGAGCATGCTGTCCGGCAACCCGGGCGTGATCGCGCTGCCGCATCTTGGTGCCTCGACCCGCGAGGCCGAGGACAACTGCGCGGTGATGGTCGTCGACCAGGTGCGCGACTACCTGGAGAACGGCAACGTCCAGAACGCGGTCAACTTTCCCACGGTCGTGATGCAGCGCGAAGCGCCGTTCCGCCTGGCGGTGGCCAATGCGAACGTGCCGAACATGGTCGGCCAGATATCGAGCGCCATGGCCACTGCGGGGCTCAACATCCACAACATGCTGAACCGCTCCAAGGGCGAGATGGCCTACACGCTGGTCGACGTCGACAGCGCCGTGAGCAGCACGCTGGTCGACAAGATTTCGGGAATACAGGGCGTGCTCGCGGTGCGCTACCTTCCACGCACGCTATAGTCGCTCATGACTCAAGTGTCGACACCGAGGATTTTGGGGTTGTATAGGTCTCCCGATTTTGGGAAGTTGCGAAGTTGCAACTTCCCAAAATCGGGAGAGTTGGGATGGCAATTCACGGCAACCCGTTTGGTTCCGGCTATGCCGGTTTAGGGGCGAGCCCATGTCCGACGAAATCAGCAGGCGCCGTAGGGCGATCGACGAGATCGACAAGCGCATCGTCGATCTGCTCAACGAGCGCGCCGCGCATGCACAGGCGATCGGCCGCTTGAAGGGTGGCGCAGCCGCGTACCGCCCGGAGCGCGAGGCCGAGGTGCTGCGCAACGTGAGCGCGGCGGGAGGCGGCCCGCTCGCCCCGGAGCGCATCGCCGCGATCTTCACCGAGGTCATGTCGGCCTGCCGCGCGCTCGAACAGCCGATCGCCGTCACCTACCTCGGGCCGGAGGGCACTTTCAGCGAAATGGCCCTGCACAAGCACTTCGGGCATGGCGTGCAAGCGCTGCCCTCGGCTTCCATCGACGAGGTGTTCCGAAGCGTGGAAAGCGGCGCGGTGCAATTCGCGGTGGCGCCGGTGGAGAATTCCACCGAGGGCGCGATCGGCCGCACGCTCGACCTGCTGCTGACCACGCCGCTCAAGGTCTGCGGCGAGGTGGTCCTGCGCGTGCGCCAGAGCCTGCTCGCGAAATCCCCGGAGATGCGGCCGTTCGCGCGCGTGTATTCGCACGCGCAATCGCTCGGGCAATGCCAGAGCTGGCTGTCGCAGAACCTGCCGGCGGCCGAGCGCATACCGGTGCCGAGCAATGCCGAGGGAGCGCGCCGCGCGGCCCAGGAGTCCGATGCCTGCGCCATCGGGCCGGAGGCGGCGGCCGGGCGCTACGGGCTGGCCGTGGTTGCGCGAAGCATCGAGGACGACGCCAGGAACATGACGCGTTTCATCGTGCTCGGCCGGGCCGAAGCCGGGCCCACCGGCCGGGACCGCACCTCGATCGTGATGAGCGCACCCAACCGCCCGGGCGCCGTCTACGAGCTGATCTCGCCGTTCGCGCACCACGGGGTGTCCATGAGCCGCATCGAGTCGCGGCCGGCGCGCACCGGGCAGTGGGAGTACGTCTTCTACGTCGACCTGGAAGGCCACCAGAGCGATGCAGGCGTCGCCAAGGCGCTCGCCGAGCTGAAACAGATGGCGCCGTTCGTGAAAATACTCGGCTCCTATCCGGCCGCCAATTTCTGACTTCGGATCACTCGTCATGGACCTCTGCGAATTCTCGCCGCCCTACGTCCGCGCCATCGCGCCCTATCAGCCCGGCAAGCCGATTTCGGAGCTTGCGCGGGAGTATTCGCTGGACGAGCGCGCCATCATCAAGCTCGCGTCGAACGAGAACCCGCTCGGACCCTCGCCGCGCGCGGTAGCGGCGATCCAGCGCGAGCTCGCGGAACTGTCGCGCTATCCGGACGGCAACGCCTTCGACCTCAAGGCGGCGTTGTCGCGCCGCCTTGGACTGCCGCAGGACGCCATCGTGGTGGGCAACGGCTCGAACGACGTGCTCGAGGCCGCCGCCGCGGCGTTCCTCGCGCCGGGACGCGCGAGCGTGTTTTCCCGGCACGCGTTCGCCGTCTATCCGCTCGCCACGCTGGCACGCGGCGCGAAATGCATCGTCGTGCCGGCCAGGGAATACGGCCACGACCTCGACGCCATGCTCGCGGCGATCACGCCCGACACGCGCATGGTGTTCATCGCGAATCCGAACAACCCGACGGGGACATTCGTGTCGGGGGGCGAGCTCGAGGCATTCCTCGAACGCGCCCCGAAGGACGTGCTGGTGGTGCTCGATGAAGCCTACAACGAGTACCTGCCGCCCGAGTTGCGCTACGACAGCGTGCGCTGGCTCGCGAGGCACACGAACCTGCTGGTCACGCGCACCTTCTCCAAGGTCTACGGGCTGGCGGGATTGCGCGTCGGCTACGGCCTGTGCGACCCGAAAGTCGCCGACTTGATGAACCGCGTGCGCCAGCCGTTCAACGTCAACAGCCTCGCGCTCGCCGCGGCCGTTGCCGCCCTCGACGACAAGGAATTCGTCGCGAGGAGCTGCGAGGTGAACCGGGCCGGGATGCGTCAGCTCGAGCAGGGCTTCGCCGCGCTCGGGCTCTCCTACATCCGATCGGTCGGCAACTTCGTCAGCTTCGAGGTGCGGCGTTCGGGCGGCCAGTCGCAGGCCGGCATCGTCTACGAGAAACTTCTGCGCCAGGCCGTGATCGTGCGTCCGGTGGCCGGCTACGCGATGCCCGACCACCTGCGCGTCACGGTCGGAACCCCGGAGGAAAACGCGCGTTTCCTCGCATCGCTCAAGTCGGCGCTCGCGCGCTGACGCCGGAGCGGGGTTCACGTGTCATTCAGACTCGGCAAGGTCGTCGTCGTCGGCGTCGGATTGATCGGCGGCTCGTTCGCGCTGGCGCTGAAGGCGGCCGGCGCGGCGGGGCGGGTGATCGGCGTGGGCCGGCGAATCGAAACGCTGGAGCGCGCCCGCGCCCTGGGCATCGTCGATGCGATCGGGACGCTCGATGCGGCGACGCTCGGCGACGCCGATCTCGTGCTGGTCGCGGTTCCCGTCGCGCAGTCCCGCAGCGTGCTCGCTTCGCTCGCTCCGCTGCTCGGCGCCTCGACGGTCGTAACCGATGCCGGCAGCACCAAGCAGGACGTGATCGAGGCGGCGCGCGCCGCGCTGGGCAATCGCATCGCGCGCTTCGTTCCCGGTCATCCGATCGCCGGCACCGAGCACAGCGGGCCCGAGGCCGCGTTCGCCGACTTGTATCGCGAGCGCAGGGTCGTGCTGACGCCGCTTCCTGAGAACGCGGCGGCGGACGTGGCATGCGTGCGCGGCGCATGGGAGGCCTGCGGCGCCCAGGTCGAGGAGCTCGGCGCGGCCGAGCACGACCAGGTTTTCGCGGCGGTGAGCCATCTCCCGCACCTGCTTGCCTATGCGCTGGTCGAGCACGTCACCGGGCGGCCCGGCGGCGAGCGGCTCATGTCCTTCGCAGCGGGCGGCTTTCGCGACTTCACCCGCATCGCCTCCAGCCATCCCGAGATGTGGCGCGACATCTGCATCGCCAACCGCGGCGCGCTGGCGGCCGAGCTGTCCCGATACGAGAGCACGCTCACCGGGATGCGCGAGCTTCTCGAGCGCGGCGACAGCCGGGCGCTGGAGGCGCTGTTCGCGCGCGCGCGCGACGCGCGAAACCGCTGGCTGGAGCGCGGCAAGTGAAGCGCGCGCAGCAGGGCAACTGAAGCATGGAATTCCTCGACCTCCCGCCCATCGCGCGCGCAGCCGGAACGGTGAAGCTGCCGGGCTCGAAGAGCATTACCAACCGGGTCCTCCTGCTCGCTGCGCTCGCCTCGGGAACCACGCTGGTGCGCGACCCGCTCGAGGCCGACGACACTTCGGTCATGCTCAATGCGCTCAGGAGCCTCGGCATCGGCTGGACGACGGAAGTGGGCGGCGCCATCCGCGTGCCCGGGGCGGGCGGGCCGTTCTACGCGCGCGATGCGAATCTGTTCCTGGGCAATGCCGGGACGGTTTTCCGCCCTCTCACGGCGGTGCTCGCCCTATGCCACGGGGAATATCGCTTGTCGGGCGCGCCGCGCATGCACCATCGGCCGATCGGCGACCTGGTCGACGCGTTGCGGCAACTGGGCGCGTCGATCGACTACCTCGGTGAGCCGGGCTATCCGCCGCTGGCGATCCACGCCGGGGACGTTCGCGCCGGCGGATCGATCAAGGTGCGCGGGAGCGTTTCCTCGCAGTTCCTGACCGCACTGTTGCTCGCCCTGCCGCTCGGCGCATGGAGGACGAAGGTCGAGGTCGAGGGCGAGCTCATTTCGAAACCCTATGTCGAGATCACGCTCAACCTGATGCGCCGTTTCGGCGTCGAGGTGGTTCGCGAGGACTGGCGCACGTTCAGCGCTCCCGAGCGGTGTTACTCGAGCCCGGATGAGATCTTTGTCGAGGGCGACGCGTCCTCAGCCTCGTATTTCCTCGCCGCGGGCGCGATCAGCGGGTTGACGGGGGGCGGGCCGGTGCGCGTCATGGGCGTCGGACGCGCGAGCATCCAGGGCGACGTTCGCTTTGTCGAGGTTCTGGAGCGCATGGGAGCGCGCATCGCCATGGGGGACGACTGGATCGAGGCGGGGGCCGGGCCCGATGCCGCCGCCGCGGGCAAGCTGCGCGCGCTCGACGCCGACCTCAACCACATTCCCGATGCGGCGATGACCGCGGCAGTGGTCGCGCTGTTCGCCGACGGGACCAGCACGCTGCGCAATATCGCCAGTTGGCGGGTCAAGGAGACCGACCGCATCGCCGCCATGGCCAGGGAGCTGCGCAAGCTCGGCGCAAGCGTCGAGGAGGGCCCCGACTACCTGCGCGTCACCCCTCCTCAGGACTCGCGCCTCACCCCTCACGCCGTCATCGACACCTACGACGATCACCGCATGGCCATGTGCTTTTCGCTCGCCGCACTGGGCGGGGTGGCGGTGCGCATCAACGATCCGGGTTGCGTCGCCAAGACCTTCCCGGAGTACTTCGACGTGCTGGCGTCCATATCGGGCGGGAAATCATGAGTGAGGCGCCGGTGATTGCGATCGACGGCCCTTCGGCCTCGGGCAAGGGAACGGTGGCGCAGCGTGTCGCCGAGGCGCTCGGGTTCCATTATCTGGACAGCGGGTCGCTCTACCGGCTGGTGGCGCTCGGTGCGCTGCGCGCGGGCGTGCCGTTCGATGACGAAGCGAGGCTTGCCGGGATCGCGGCCGGCCTCGATGTCAGATTCGAGACAGGCGAAATTTATCTTTCGAATGAGCGGGTTACAGACGCCATCCGCGACGAGGCGTGTTCCATGGGCGCGTCCAGGGTGGCCGCGTGGCCCCGGGTGCGCGCGGCGCTCCTCGACCGGCAGCGCGCGTTCCGCCGGGGTCCGGGCTTGGTGGCCGAGGGGCGGGACATGGGATCGGTGGTATTTCCCGACGCCGGGCTCAAGGTATTCCTGACCGCGAGCGCCGAAGCGCGCGCCGATCGGAGATATAAACAGTTGAAAGAAAAAGGAATCGCTGCTACACTTTCCGACCTTTTGCAGGATCTGCGCGAGCGCGACGCACGCGATGCGGCTCGCAGCGTGGCTCCTCTCAAGCAATGCCCGGACGCACATCTGCTGGATACGACGGCGATGGGCGCGGCGGAGGCGGCCGAATGCATTCTGGCCTGGCACCGCGGGGCGAGGAGTGACAAAAAAGCCCGCTGACTCATGGTGTTGAGCAGCATTTTTTGTCGTTGACCAACGAACCCCGTCCCGCTTGGACGGGCAAAGGCAGGTACATATCTATGTCGAATGCAGCCCCCGCAGTGGCCCCACAGGAGAATTTCGCCGCCCTTTTCGAGGAAAGCCTGACGCGCAAGGAAATGCGCATCGGCGAGGTGATCACTGCGGAAGTCGTCCGAGTCGACAACAATTTCGTCGTCGTCAACGCCGGACTGAAGTCTGAAAGTTTCATTCCCATCGAGGAATTCAAGAGCGACCGGGGCGAGCTCGAGGCGAAGCCCGGCGATTTCGTCAGCGTGGCGATCGAGGCTCTCGAAGACGGGTACGGCGAAACGCGCCTGTCCCGCGACAAGGCGAAACGCCTGGCCGCGTGGATGGACCTGGAGAAGGCCCTGGAGACCGGTTCGCTCGTGAGCGGCATGATCAGCGGCAAGGTCAAGGGCGGGCTCACCGTCATGGCCAACGGCATACGCGCCTTCCTGCCCGGGTCGCTGGTCGACATCCGGCCCGTGAAGGACACCGCGCCCTACGAGGGCAAGACCATGGAGTTCAAGGTCATCAAGCTCGACCGCAAGCGCAACAACGTGGTCGTGTCGCGCCGCGCGGTGCTCGAGGCCTCGCAGGGCGAGGAGCGCCAGAAGCTGCTGGAAAGCCTGCAAGAAGGCATGGTCGTCAAGGGCATCGTCAAGAACATCACCGACTACGGCGCCTTCGTGGACCTCGGCGGAATCGATGGCCTGCTGCACATCACCGACCTCGCGTGGAGGCGCGTGAAGCATCCCTCCGAGGTGCTCACCGTCGGCGACGAGGTCACCGCCAAGGTGCTCAAGTTCGACACCGAGAAGAACCGCGTTTCGCTGGGCCTCAAGCAGCTGGGCGAGGATCCCTGGGTCGGCCTGTCGCGGCGCTACCCGACCGGGACGCGCCTGTTCGGCAAGGTCACCAACCTCACCGACTACGGCGCGTTCGTCGAGGTCGAGCCCGGCATCGAGGGCCTGGTGCACGTGTCCGAAATGGACTGGACCAACAAGAACGTGCACCCGTCCAAGGTGGTTCAGCTCGGCGACGAGGTCGAGGTGATGATCCTGGAAATCGACGAGGACCGCCGCCGCATCTCGCTCGGCATGAAGCAGTGCATGCCCAACCCCTGGGACGAGTTCTCGATGAACTTCAAGAAGGGCGACAGGGTGAAGGGCCAGATCAAGTCGATCACCGACTTCGGCATCTTCATCGGGCTGCCGGGCGGCATCGACGGCCTGGTGCACCTGTCCGACCTTTCCTGGAGCCAGCCGGGCGAAGAGGCGGTGCGGCAGTTCAAGAAGGGCGAGGAGATCGAGGCCATGGTGCTGTCGATCGACGTCGAGCGCGAGCGCATCTCGCTCGGCATCAAGCAGCTGCAGGGCGACCCGTTCAACAATTTCATCGCCGGCCACGAGAAGGGCACGATCGTCACGGGCACGGTGAAGAGCGTCGACGCGAAGGGCGTCGTCATCACCCTTCCGGGCGAGCTCGAGGGCTACCTGCGCGCCTCCGAGATGGGGCGCGACCGCGTCGAGGACGCGCGCACCCAGTTGAAGGAAGGCGATACGGTCACTGCGATGATCATCAACGTCGATCGCAAGAACCGCACCATCAACCTGTCCATCAAGGCCAAGGACATCGCCGAAGAGAACGAGGCCATGGCGAAGCTCCAGAGCGAGTCGGCTGCCAGCAGCGGCAGCACCAATCTGGGCGCATTGCTCAAGGCAAAACTGGACAACAAGAACGTGCCACAGTAGGCTTTCGCCTCGCCCATGACCAAGTCCGAACTGATCGCGCGGCTCGCTGCGCGCTATCCGCAGCTTGTCGCCAAGGATGCGGAATTCGCAGTCAAGATGATTCTCGACGCGATGACCCAGAGTCTCGTCAAGGGCCAGCGCATCGAGATCAGGGGGTTCGGCAGCTTCGGCCTGAACTACCGGCCTGCCCGCACGGGCCGCAACCCGAAGTCGGGCGAGAGAGTGCATGTGCCGGAGAAGTTCGTGCCTCACTTCAAGGCCGGCAAGGAACTGCGCGAGCGTGTGGACCAGGAACAGAAGTAAGGTCTTAGAGGCCAGCTGTTGATGGATTTGGCGAGGAATCTGGGGTTGTCGATGTCTCGCTATTTTGGGAAGTTGCAACTTCGCAACTTCCCAAAATAGCGAGATGAATGGGACCCGATACGAGGCAAGCTGTCGGATTTCGGCCGGGTCGGCCTAGAGTCGGAAAGAGCAGGAAAATGCGGAAACGGCGGCGCCATGCCGCCGTTTTCACATGGAGCACCGTACTATGAAACTTCTTCGCTATTTCGCGTGGCTCCTGCGGGCGCTGCTGTTCCTGGCCTTGTTCCTGCTGGCGGCGAAGAACACCGATCCGGTGACGGTGCGCTTCTATTTCGAGCAGGCCTGGCAGCTGCCGCTGGTATTCGTCATGGCCGGGTTCTTCGGGCTGGGCGTCGTGCTGGCGCTGCTCGCGTGCGTTTCGAAATGGGTCGGGCTGCGGCGGGAAATCGCCGCCTTGAGGCGCGAGCTGGAGGTTCGATCGAAGCCGGAGCCGCCGAGCGTTCCGCCGCCCGTTTCCGGCATCTGACATGGAATTCGAGTATTGGTGGCTGCTCGCCTTCCCACTGTTCTTCGGGTTGGGATGGCTGGCGGCGCGCATCGACATCAAGCAGTTGCTCTCGGAATCGCGCAACCTGCCGAGGTCCTATTTCAAGGGCCTCAATTTCCTGCTCAACGAGCAGCCCGACAAGGCGATCGAGGCGTTCATCGAGGTCGTCCGCGTCGACCCTGAAACGGTCGAGCTGCACTTCGCGCTGGGCAGCCTTTTCCGGCGGCGCGGCGAGACCGAGCGCGCCATCCGCATGCACAGGAGCCTGCTCGACCGGACCGACCTCGCCGAGGAGCAGCGCCTGCAGGCGCTGTTCGAGCTCGGGCAGGACTACCTGCGCGCGGGATTGCTCGATCGCGCGGAGGAGATCTTCCAGCGCCTGCTCGAGGGCGCGCGCCGGGGCGAAGCGCTGAAGTTCCTGCTCGATATCTACCAGCAGGAAAAGGACTGGGCAAAGGCGATCGACATCGCGAAGCGGCTGGAGCGCGATTCCGGGCAGTCCTGGAACAAGGAGATCGCCAACTATTTCTGCGAGCTGGCCGCTCTCGAGGCGACGCATTCGCGGCCCGAGGAGGCGAAGCGCCATCTCGAGGAAGCGCTGGCGGCGAACCGCAAATGCGTGCGGGCGAGCCTCGTATTCGGCGACCTGCATGCGGCGGCAGGCGACCACGCGAGCGCGATCGAGGCCTGGAAGCGCGTGGAGCAGCAGCAGCCGGTCTACCTGGCGCTCGTCGCGCAGCGCCTGCTCGACGGACACCGCGCCCTGGGCCGCGCCGACGAGGGCCTGACGCTCCTGCGCGGTTACCTGGCGAACTATCCTTCGCTCGACCTGCTCGACGTGGCGTTCCAGTCGACCCTGGACGTGAAGGGGCCGGAGGAAGCCTACCGGCTGGTGAAGGACGAATTGCGCCGCAATCCCACGCTGCTGGGCCTGGACCGGCTGCTCGAGGCGCAGATCATGGCGGCGCCGGCCGAGCGCCGGCCCGACCTGGAGCTGGTGAGGACGCTCGTGCACGGCCACACGCGACGGCTGGCGCGCTACCGCTGCGAGAATTGCGGCTTCAAGGCGCGGCAGTTCTACTGGCACTGCCCCGCCTGCGGGGGCTGGGAAACCTATCCGCCCAAGCGGGCGGAGGAATTCGATCTGACACCGTAGTCTGTTATTAACCGGATATCGACAGTATTGACGAAGATTTTGGGTTTACATAGGTCTCCCGATTTTGCGCAGTTGCGAAGTTGCAACTGCGCAAAATCGGGAGATTGGGGAAGGCAATTCGCGGCAACCTATTTGATTCCGGTCGTGCCGGCTTAGGGTAAGGGAGTCAACGTTTGAAGATCACCATCATCGGCAGCGGCTATGTCGGACTCGTGACCGGGGCGTGCCTCGCGGAGGTCGGCAACGACGTGCTCTGCATGGACCTGGACCCGGCGAAGATCGAAATGCTCAACGCGGGCGGCGTTCCGATCCACGAGCCGGGCCTGAAGGAGATGATCGCGCGCAACCGCGAAGCGGGCAGGATCGCCTTCACCACGGACCCCGAGCGCGCGACCGCGTTCGGCACCGTCCAGATGATCGCCGTCGGCACGCCGCCCGAAGAGGACGGATCGGCCGACCTCTCCCACGTGCTCGCAGCGGCGCGCACGATAGGGCGGCACATGACCGGGTACCGGCTGGTCGTCGACAAGTCGACCGTGCCGGTGGGGACGGCGGACCGCGTGCGCTCCGCGATCGCGGAGGAGCTGCGCTCGCGCGGCACGGACCTTCCCTTCGCGGTGATCTCCAATCCCGAGTTCCTGAAGGAGGGCGCGGCGATCGAGGATTTCATGCGTCCCGACCGCATCGTCGTCGGCAGCGACGACGAAGAGGCCACCGGGATCATGCGCCGCGTCTACGGCCCGTTCCAGCGCAACCACGAGCGCGTGATCGTGATGGACGTGCGTTCGGCCGAGCTCACCAAGTACGCCGCCAACGCGATGCTCGCCACGCGCATCTCGTTCATGAACGAGATGGCCAACCTCGCCGAGCGCCTCGGCGCCGACATCGAGGACGTGCGCCGCGGGATCGGCTCCGACCCGCGCATCGGCTACCACTTTCTCTACCCCGGCGCCGGCTACGGGGGATCCTGCTTTCCGAAGGACGTGCAGGCGCTGCTGCACACGGCCGAACAGGCCGGGTCCACTCTGCGGGTTCTCAAGGCCGTCGAAGAGGCCAACCGGGAGCAGCGCGGCGTGCTCGCGCGCAAGATCGTGTCCCGGTTCGGTGCCGACCTCGCCGGCCGGCGCTTCGCGCTGTGGGGCCTCGCGTTCAAGCCCAACACCGACGATCTGCGCGAGGCGCCGAGCCGCGCGCTGATCGCGGAGCTCATCGGGCGCGGCGCGAGCGTGGCCGCGTACGATCCCGCGGCGATGCAGGAGGCGGAACGGCTGTTCGCGGGCGAGGCCCGCTTCGCCTGCGCGCCCTCCCCGATCGCCGCACTGGAGGGCGCCGACGCCCTGGCGATCATGACCGAATGGCAGGAGTTCCGCAGCCCGGATTTCGAGGCGATTTGCGCCCGCCTGAAAACTCCGGCGATCTTCGACGGCCGCAACCTGTATGATCCGCGTGAAGTGAAGCGCCACGGCATCGAATACTTTCCGATCGGCAGGAAGACTTGAAGGCGGCGGGCGGCGGCATGAAGCGGGGCGGGCGCATTCCAGGCCGTGCGGGTGCGGCGGCGAAATCGGCCGGCGCCCTGGAGCGGCCCCGGCGGGAGTTCAGTCTCGACGCGGCGACGATGCGCTCCGTGCGCGTGCTGGTGGTCGGCGATGCCATGCTCGATCGCTACTGGTTCGGCGACGTGGGCCGGATTTCCCCGGAGGCGCCCGTGCCGATCGTGAAGGTCGAGCGCGTCGAGGAACGGCCTGGAGGCGCGGCGAACGTGGCGCGCAATGCGGCCGCGCTCGGCGCCCGGGTGAATCTGCTTTCCGTGATCGGGCGCGACGAGGCAGGCGCGCGGTTGAGCGCATTGGTTCGCAAGGACGGGGTTCGGGCGAACCTGCTGCGCGACGGCGGGCTCGCGACGACGGTCAAGCTGCGCGTGATCGGCCGCCAGCAGCAGCTGCTGCGCGTCGATTTCGAGACCGAACCCAGCCACGACGTACTGCTGGACAAGCTCGCCGACTATCGCAGGCTGCTCGAGGCGTGCGACGTCGTCATCCTGTCGGACTACGGCAAGGGGGGGCTCGCGCACATCGTGGAA
>Ga0082335_1006762_pt1 | contig 14448 bp, 8 predicted proteins | sample Subgrocontami58m_FD_72375 | JGI IMG/M metagenome (GOLD analysis project Ga0082335, IMG submission 72375) | Subsurface groundwater microbial communities from S. Glens Falls, New York, USA - GMW37 contaminated, 5.8 m (SPADES assembly) (version 2) ...
AATTGGATTTTGTTTATGAAGGATCTTGATAACGGTGAGATCATTATATCGTCTGATATTTATATAGTTAATATAAAGACTGGAAAATATTTCAATTTGACAATACAAAGAGATAATATAGAACTTTACCCAAAATGGGGAGTTTCTAATTCTGAAATTTATTATAACACTGATAATGGACAGATTAGAAAAATTAAACTAAAGTACGAATAAACAAACTACTCATGAAAAAAATAAAAATATTTATAGTATTAGCTTTACTAAGTTTATCAAACCTACAAGCCCAATCTTTAGCCGGTTATAAAATTTTCGTTAATCCGGGACATGGCGGGCATGACAGCAATGATAGAGAAATTCCTTTGGGCAACGGAGTTACTTTTTGGGAATCTGAAGGCAACCTAACCAAAGGTCTTTACTTAAAAGAAATACTTGAAAGCCTAGGCGCGACTGTATTCATGTCTAGAACGACAAATACAACCGCAGACGATATACATGTAACACAGATGGCTGCAATTGCTAACTCATATAACGTGGATTACTTTCATGCAATCCACAGTGATGCTGGTGGGGGTGGGGTTAATAGAACTTTGATTCTTTTTCAGGGGCATACAAATGAACCTACTTATGGTGATGCTCTTACTGTGGCAAATTACCTTGCAGATGAAATTTTTAAAGTCAATAGAACAGAGAGAAAAATGATTGCAGGTGATTTCGATTTTTATGGAACCGGTCAAGCTTACCTCGGTGTATTCAAATGGTTAAATATGCCGGGAACACTGTCGGAAGGATCAATGCATGATTACACTCCAGAAACCTGGAGATTAAAAAACGACAGTTATTTAAAACATGAAGCGTGGGCAATTGCTCGTGCATTCCTTATATATTTTATGGGAGGAAGCTTCCAAAACGGAATAGTGGCAGGAATTTTAAGAGATGAGTTAGAAACTGTACCTGCATCTTATAAGCCAATTGTTGGAACTCTGGATAATTATAAACCAATAAATAAAATAAAAGTAACATTAATACCCTCAGATACCTTAAGAATTTTAGGAGTCGTAGATAAAGTTTATAATGGAGACGAATATAATAATGGCTATTATTTTTTCGATAATGTAATTCCAGGTAATTATAAATTATATTTTGATGCTGATGGAATGAAAACCGATTCTGCTGCAACGGTTGTTAATGTAAATGAATCTGTGTTTAATGATAAATTATTGATACTGAATCCTATTCTTGACCCGCCTGTAATTGTAAATTATTCACCTGCGGATAGTTTAAATGAGGTTAGTAATATTTCTCCAATTGTTATTGAGTTTAATATTCGGATGAATGTTAACGAAACTCAAAATGCAACAACAATTTCGCCAAGCATTGCAGGTAGTTTTAAATGGGAAAATGATTACAAAAGGTTAATCTTTACTCCAACTGTAAGTTATGTACCCGGCACAAAATATACAGTTTCAATTTCGACAGCAGCTAAAACTTACTTCGGTACTCATATTCAGCAACAAAATTCTTTTAACTTTACTACCAGGTCAAAACTAAATTTACTTTCTACATATCCCGATTCCAGTGCAGCAGATATTTCAACATCCGTTTTAATAAATGTGAAATTTGATAAAGGAATAATGGCCTCAACATTAGCATACAGAGTTACATTAACAGATAGTGCTGGAAATTCGGTTGCTGTTAAAGTAAATCCAAACAAATACAACTTTGGGATAATAGAATTTGAACCACAAGCCACTTTGAAAAATAGTACTCTTTATAGAATCACACTGAAGGCAGGGATAGGTGATGTTGAAAATGTAACTTTCCCACAAGATGCTATAATAGAATTTAGAACAGAAAATAAATATACATTTACCGGAAATGTTTTAGAAGGATTTGAATTGAGTAATGTCTGGCAATCACCTTTATTGTCTCCCAATACAATTGGTATTATTAATGACCAGACAAATTTTACTATTTCTACTGAAAGAGAGAAGAGCGGTAACAATGCCGGAAAACTTGCATATGGTTTCTCAGGTAACAACGGATTGGTTGAGCTAGCTTTATTTAATCCAATTGAATTAGGAGAAAGTTCACCTGCTGGTTTTGGTTTATGGGTGTTTGGGGATAACAGTAATAATATTTTGGAATACCGGTTCTCAAGAAACAACTCCAATTCTGAAAATGTAAAGATTGATACTATTAATTGGACTGGATGGAAATTAAAGAAAATTTGGTTGAACGAAATACCCGGCACAGGCAGTATACAATTTAAAAGTATTAATGTAGTTCAAACCGGATCAGGCAATACCAGCGGCATAATATTTTTTGACGAATGTATTTCAAATATAATAACTGGTGTACATGGTGAGAATAGTTTACCTGTTGTGTTCCGCTTGGAACAAAATTATCCTAATCCCTTTAACCCTTCAACAAAAATAAAATTCTCAGTTCCTGTAGAGACGTTGCATGCAACGTCTCTACAACATGTTACTTTAAAGGTATATGATGTACTTGGACGTGAAATTGCAACTCTAGTTAATGAAGATAAATCACCAGGAAATTATGAAGTAATTTTTAACGCAGGAGGATTAGCAAGTGGAATGTATATATATAGAATTCAGTCTGGTAATTTTATTGAAAGTAAAAAACTGATATTGCTGAAGTAATACAACCAGGTAACAAGTGCGAAGAACATAAAATATTTTGAGAGATTTAAGCATGTCTGAAACAAAACAAATAAAACCTCAATCAAAAGTTGAGCAAACTTATCTTGCCTTATCGGGAAAGGAATTTATCTATGAACCGGTTGAAAAGATTCCGGTTATTCAAGTAGAAAGTTTTCCCGAACTAGGTAAACTTACAGCATTACGTTTTATCGAATGGGTAATGGAAAATCAAGATGGAGTAGTTTCTCTTCCTACAGGCAAAACTCCAGAGCATTTTATTAAATGGGTTGCCAAAATTATTAAGGAATGGAATACTCAACCGATTCAAAAATTAATTAAAGAAGTTGGAATAAATGCAAAGGATAAACCAACTCTTGAAAAACTTAGATTTGTTCAAATAGATGAGTTCTATCCGATTGATATTAATCAGCACAACAGTTTCTACTATTACATACAAAATTTTTATTTCCGTCTTTGGGGTTTAAATCCGAAAAATGCTTTGTTGATGAATATCAATGAAATTCCAACTGCAGAAAATTTATCGCTTAATGGAATCTTCCACGAGCAGAAAGTTGATCTCTCGTTAAGAACGCGCTGGGCAAGTTCCAGATTAGAACGATTACAAAAGGAAACAATCGAAATTGTTGACGAGTATTGCTCAAACTATGAAAGAAAAATTCGTGCGTTAGGTGGAATAGGATTTTTCCTTGGGGGAATTGGACCTGACGGACACATCGGTTTTAATGTTCAGGGTAGCGATCATTTTTCAACTACAAGGTTAATCCAAACAAATTACGAAACACAAGCAGCAGCGGCGGTTGATCTTGGCGGAATTGAGATAGCGCGTAATCGGCTCGTAATAACAATTGGACTTGAAACAATAATTAATAATAGTAATGCCACAGCAATAATTATTGCCGCGGGAGAAGCAAAAGCAAATATTGTTAGAGATTCAATTCAAAATTCATTTTCTAATAAGTATCCAGCTACTGCTTTGCAGAAACTTAAAAATGCCAGATTTTATTTAACACATGGTGCTGCACTAAGATTAGGTGAAAGACGGTTTGTTGACGCTGCACTTGAATCACCAATTAGTCAACATACCGTTGAACGAAGTGTTATTAATCTTGTTGTAGAAAAAGTTAAAACACTTTCCGAACTGAATAAAGATGATTTCAAGGAAAATAAAATTACTGATCTAGTATTAAACAGTTTAAAACAACCGGCAGAAAAAATTACAAAGGGAATAGAAGAGAATTTAATTAGCCGGCTTGAGAAGGGAATGAACCTAATTGAGAATGAAGTAATACTGCATACAGCTCCTCATCATGATGATATTGAATTAGCATACTTACCATATATAACACATTTGGTAAGAACTCCTTTGAACAAACATCATTATTCTTACATGACAAGCGGATTTACTGCTGTCACAAATTCTTTCATGCTTGAGTTGATGGAAAATTTATTAAACTTTTTGAATTCCGGTGCCTTCACTAAAAAATTCAGTTCAAATTATTTTAACCGCCAGAATATTGATGGTAAGAATCGAGATGTAATGCTTTATCTAGATGGCGTAGCCGGACATAGCCGAACTCTTCATAATGAAGCTTTAGCAAGAAGATCATTGAGAAATATTATGGAGATTTATGAAGAAGAAAATCTGGTGTATATAAAAGATAGAGTAAACGAATTAATAAATTATTTCAGAACTCAATACCCCGGGAAAAAAGATATTGCCTACGTTCAAAAATTGAAGGGCATGCAAAGGGAATTTGAGAGTGAAATATTTTGGGGATATTATGGTTTTAGTGTTGAAGATGTTTCCCATCTGCGTCTCGGTTTTTACCAAGGAGATATTTTTACCGAATTACCTGAAATGGATAGGGATGTATTACCGATTTTTGAATTATTGAAAAAGATAAAACCGACAATTGTTACTGTAGCTTTTGATCCGGAAGGAAGTGGTCCCGATACACATTATAAAGTTATGCAAGCTATAGCCGAAGCGTTGGAGCTTTATGAAAAATACTCCGGGAATTCCAATGTGAAAGTTTGGGGCTACAGAAATGTTTGGTACCGGTTCCATCCTGCAGAAGCTAATCTATATGTACCTGTAAGTTTAAACTCATTCGCAATTCTTGAAAATACTTTTATGAAAAGCTTTAGCTCACAAAAAGGAGCGAGTTTCCCGAGCTGGGAATATGATGGACCGTTTAACAGACTTGTCCAAAGAATTCAAGTTGAACAGTATAATGTATTAAGAGAATGTTTAGGAAAAGACTTTTTCTTAAAACATCCGCATCCAAGAATTAGAGCTGCAAAAGGAATTTTATTCTTACGTGAATTGTCTTTGGATGAGTTCTACAATCATACGAGAGAATTGAAGAAGGTAACAGAGTAAGTTCCGTGATTGAATGCTAATATGTCATTGCGAGGAGGAAACGACGAAGCAATCTTCTTAGATATAAGATTACTTCGCTTCGCTCGTAATGACGGATTTGTTTATTTGATTTCTTTTAATACGGCAACACTTTTGATAATCCGATTCCCGGATTTTCGTTTAGTGCTATTTTACCATCAATAACTTTTGTTCCTACGAACGGATCATTCTTAATCAGAAGATTACCATCAAGATCGGCCCATTGAACTTCCGGTGCTAATTGAGATGCGGCGGAAATAGCACAAGATGTTTCCGTCATACAGCCCAACATAATTTTCATCCCGAGAGATTTAGCTAAGGTTAACATTTTATATGCTTCTCTCATTCCGGTGCATTTCATCAATTTAATATTAATCCCGGAATATACACCGTGGGCTTTTACAACATCAGGAATTCTTTGAACTGATTCATCTCCAAATGTTGGAAGAGGGCTTCTTTCTGTCAGCCATGCCATATCATTTACCATTTCTTTTGGCATTGGTTGCTCAACATAAACTACATTTTTTTCTTTTAACCAATTAATCATATCCAGAGCAAAGAATTTATCTTTCCAGCCTTGGTTTACATCAACGGTGATTGGTTTGTTTGTAACAGAGCGGATTGTTTCAATCATTTCTTTATCAGTTTCGCGGCCAAGTTTTACTTTTAGAATTTTATATTCATCCGCTTCCTTTACTTTTTGTTTAACAACTTCATTTGTGTCTATGCCGATTGTGAATGATGTGTCGGGTGTTTTGTCTTTATTAAACCCCCATATTTTATACCATGGTTTCCCAATTAATTTTCCAACGAGATCATGGAGCGCAATATCAACAGAAGCTTTTGCTGCTGGGTTAAGTTTATCAACATTATCAACGTATTCCAAAATGCTTTCCATCTCAAACGGATCTTTGAATTGTGAGAGATCTACTTTTGATAAAAATTTTGTAGCCGATTCATGGGACTCGCCTAAATAAGGAGGCATTGAAGCTTCTCCATATCCGGTTATTCCTTCGTATTCAATTTGCGTCAACACTACAGGCGTTGTTGTTCTGGAACTAGTTGCTAATGTAAAAACATGTTTTAATTCCAGAGTGTAAGGTCTAAATGTTAGTTTCATGTTCGAATTCTTTTTTATGATATTTATACTTTTAGAAAAGCCTTTTGAATTTAATCCGCCGATTAATATTGTACCACCAAGTAATCCGGTACTTATAATAAATTTTCTACGGCTTTGCTTCATTACATTTCTCCCAAGTAGAATTTATTTTTTTTGATCGAGGAGATTCCGTTTTTGTCAATTGAATTTATAATTCTTTTCGCTCGAATAAAATGTGTCAAACGAAACTCACTAAAATCAGTTGCGCTTTTATCAAGAGAATTTATTTTTACCATTCCTGAATCATGAATAAATCTTAAATCGCCAATATAGATCCCAACATGTGTAACTCTTTCCTTTGTTGAATCAGTTGCATGGGAACCAAAAAAAAGTAAATCACCGAAATGCAAATTTTCAAATCCGCTTTTTGTATCAACTAAGATACCTGTATTAACTTGTTGAGAAGCGTCCCTTGAAAGGACTATACCATTTAAGAAATAAACCGTTTTTGTAAAGCCGCTGCAATCCATTCCTTTGACAGAAGTACCGCCCCACAAATATGGGATTCCCATAAATAATTTCGCAGTTGATACAATATCTTCTCCCGTAGGATTTTTCTTTCCTAACCATGAATCAAATAATTCACAGGTTGATTTTTCTATGTAAGCAATTCTATTATCCGGATATTTTACTTTTATAAAATTGTTTTCTTCTCCAAGGACTAGTAATAAATTCCCGGCAACTAAGTCCGAAACACGCTGAGATAATTCGTTCGGCTGCGAATATGAGAATCCAAATTCTTTTGTGAAGATAATCTTTTTTGAATTCATCCATTCATAAAACCGAAATTTTGTCATTCGAACTATTCCTGATTCGCTAATCCAAGCGATGTAATTATCAGGCGTCTGTACCAAATAATATTCGGGTACTTTTTTATAAATCTTAACGGGTGTTCCTAAGAGTGCTTGTGTTGCTAATTCTGCTTTGTCGCTGGGATTCGATCTGATATTTTCGACAGATATATTAACGACTCCATATATTTTATCACCGAGATCTTTTTCCGGTAATAAATGTATCTCATCAATAAAGCTCAGATTAAGTTTCTTAAGTTTATTTAATAACTCTTGCTTTGCTTCCGGAATATTTGTTTCACCTGAAAGAGTAATAGTGTCTGAACTTTCAGTTGCGGTTATTGCAAAAATGGTTTCCCTCGTATCCGGGGCATATTGATTTTTAATTTCTTCTATAATTTTTATCGCAGCATTCATAGTTGATTCCTGTGCATGTAAATAAATACATGACATAAAAAAATATAAAAAAATACGAATTGTTGTTTTCATAGATACTCAGGAAAATAATTTTGTAAATATTGTTTACTTAATTCCTATTTGACCTAATGTATAAACTATTAATTAGTTTCTTTGTTCTCATCTTCTTCAAATGGGATAAAAAACAAAGTAGCAAGTCCGGGTATTGCCATTAATAATACAATAATAAAAAATAATTTATATCCTACTGCCTGTTGAATGTAACCGCTTACTAATCCCGGCAGCATCATTCCTAAAGCCATGATACCGGTTGATATAGCAAAGAAAGATGTTTTGTATTCACCTTTAGAAATATACATCAAGTAAACCATGAATGCAGTAAAACCGAAGCCATAACCAAACTGTTCAATTGCAACTAAAGGAAAAGCTAATTGTATTGGAGGTTGTACATAAGCCATATATAAGTAGGCAAGATGCGGGACATTCAAAGTGATTGCAAAAAACCAAATACATTTTTTTAATCCATATTTAGAAATTACCCAGCCGCCAACTATTCCTCCAAGAATTAAACAAATTACACCAACTGTTCCATAAACAAGTCCTACTTCAGATGTTGATAAACCAAGTCCCCCGACTTCGTGTTTATCAAGAAGAAAAGGTGAAGCTAATTTAACAAGCATAGCTTCTCCAAATCGGTAAAAAAGTATAAACAGAAGTATTGCCCAAATTCTTTTTTGAGAAAAGTATTGAGCAAATATTTTTACGTAGGGAGTTCGATCTCTTGAAATCCTAGGCTTATCACTTTCGGGGTATGGTAGAATGAAACGATGATAAATAAAAATTAAAAGAAAAATGCATGCCGATATACCAAAGACTATCGTCCAGCTAACAGGAATATTTTTTAACGATACTTCAAATTGACCGGCTATATAAACTAAAAATCCTGAACCAAATATCATTGCAATTCTATAAAAGACTGATCTTATTCCAACAAAGAAAGCTTGATCTTCTTTGTTTAACGCAAGTAGATAAAGACCATCAGCAGCAATATCATGAGTGGCAGAAACAAATGCTCCGATTGTAAATGCAAACAATGAAACCGTAAAATAAACAGGAAGATGTAATGTAAATGCAATAAAACTCAGACATCCCGCCATGAATAGCTGCGTATAGAGAATCCAATTTCTTTTTGTAGAAATATTATCAACTAACGGACCCCAAAACATTTTAATAACCCAGGGCAAATAAAGCCAACTTGTCCAAAATGCAATTTGAGCATTATCTATACCCATTCTTTTATAACATATTACTGATACGGTATTGATCAATATGTATGGAATGCCTTCGGCAAAATAGAGAGTTGGAATCCACGCCCAAGGATTTCTTGAAGTTCTTTTTTGAATGAGCATAAAAAATATTCTCGGTATTAGTGGATGATCTTAAATAGTTTGTAAAATAGCTTTGGCCATGAAAGCCGCCCCGATCTCAGGAGGGTTTTCTGCCGGTACGATTTTAATATTAGATAAATATTGTTCAACTTTCTTAATAAACATTCTCGAATAAAAATTATCCGTTGCTATTGTTCCGCCGATCAAGCATAATTTTAATGTTTCTTCTCCAATCATATTATACATTGATTTTATATGAAGTAAAAGTTCATCCGATTCTTCATCCAAAATTTTCTTTGCAACTCCATCTCCATTCTGAGCAGTTCCAATAACTTTGGGAGCGAATGAAGCGACATCAAAATTATTTCGATAGACTTCCGTGATTAGTTGAGATGAATCTGAAATACCGAAATCACGTTTTAAGATTTCTGTTAAATTAGTTTTCTCGCCTCTGCCGTCAAATTCTTTTGCAATTTGATTGAGTCCTCGTCGCCCTAATGTGCTTCCGCTTCCTTCATCACCAATTAATTTCCCAAATCCGCCAACGCGGTGTATCCTGCTATTTTTATCTTTTCCGAAAATTACAGATCCTGTCCCAGCTATTAATAAAGAACCAATCCCACCGGAAAAAGCTCCTTCAAGTGCAATTCTTGCGTCACTATCAACATTAAATGAGTTGAAGAAATAACCTTTTGATTTAGCAAAATGATGAAAATCATCCTTTAACTTTTGAGCATCGCTTGGTCTTCCGGCTCCGGTTGTACCAATCAGTATGGAGGCAATTTGATCCGGTGAAATTTTTAGATATGATATAGATTCGAGAATCAGTGATAGAATAGTTTCAGATACTTTTTGGGTGCCGATCAAAAGAAAATTGGATGGACCACCTTGGCATGTGTACAAGGGGTTCAAATTAAAATCGGTTATTACACATTTCGTTTTTGTGCCGCCGCCATCTAAACCTATTAAATATTTTTTGTCCATCTATTACCTGATATAGAAAAGATAATGGAATTTAAGAATTTATCAGATCAATCTTTCATATACTTTAAATAATCAATTAATCCTTCATAAATTTTTTCAGCCATTTGCTGTCGAAAATTATCATCATTAAGTTTTTCTTCATCTTCAGCTTGAGAAAGAAAAGCCTGTTCGACCAAAATTGCAGGCATATCAGACATTCGAGTAACACGGTAATTGAAAGACCCGACAACTCCGAATGGTTTAACATCCAGTTCAATTAATTTGCTAAAAACTTTTTCTGCTAGTTTAGCCCAAAAAGGATTATGATAAAATGTGCATGTGCCTGACGCCCCTAAAAATTCATTTGATGGTTCGCTTGAATTTGCGTGAATGCTTAAATGAATGTTCGCATCAGAGTTTGTTATGGTATCACGTTTTGCAGTAAGCGTCATATCTTTATCGGAATCTCTAACCTGTAAAATTTCAGCGCCGCGTTCTTTGAAAAGTAATTCAAGCATTTTACAAAGTTTCAAATTAATTTCTTTTTCCTTTAAGCCCGATAAACCAACAGCTCCGATATTACTTCCGCCATGTCCGGCCTCTAAAGAAATTTTAATTCCTTTTAACGGCAAAGTATTCTCAACATTATAAATGGGTGGATATTTTATTCTAAAGATTAATTCTTTCCCATTTGGTTTTATATCATAACCCCAAATTTTTGATGTCTTCAAATTGACATAAATTTTGTAAGTCTCTTTTGTTGTCTGCTGCCAGGTTACGTTTTCAATAAACCGTAAATTATTTTTGTGAATTATCCACGTGCTGCTTGTCTTCACTCCATATAAACTTATGATAATTCTTTTCTGTTCTGGATCGGGATAAATTTCGTAAGGTACATTTTCTAAATAAGGAATTTTAATAATATCCGCTGACGCAGAGGGATAACATGAAATAGGATTGATAAAATAACTTGGGGTCACAGAACCAGTCGGAAGTTCTTTTACGTATTCGCGGCTAATATATCCTTCTTCAGTATCGCTCAAATGTATTCTATAATTATCACCATAAATTCCATTTGATTTTAGAACAACATTTTTCGGCAGTTCATTCCTTATTGGCGCACCTAATCTTATCGGTGCCAGAGTGAAAGTTAAAAGTGAATTATCTTGGATTGTTGTTACTAATGGGAAATCCGTTTCATCTTTTACTAATAGAATACTGCCAAGTATTTTCTCAATTGTAGTTTGATCGAAATTATTTCCATTTGATTTCAGAACTAACTTGATACTATACTTTTGATTCTTAACAAAATTTTTCAAAGGTATTTGAACATCATAACGGCTCGATCCGCTAAAATCTTTTCTTTGACATTCAAAAGAAAAATTATCCGGAGTTACTTCAACAAACCCTCTTTGGGATTTTGTACCGTTGAACGAAACAGTTAAATAATCTTCCGGTGTTAGAGTAATGTTCTCTGCAGGTTCAATTGAATTATCATTAATAGATAATTTCAAATCAGCTACTGAAGGATCTTTTTTCTGAAACAAAACTCGGTCTTCATAAATGGTTGTTTCACCGTTATCTGATTCGACTTCAGCTTTTAATTTATTTAATCCTTCTTTTAATTTTATTTTTGTGAAGAAGATACCCGTTTTATAAATTTTTACTGAATCATCATTGATAAAAACCTTAGAAGGATATTTTGTTTTGCAAAGTAAATTATAAGTATCGTTGCTAGTAGTTTTTGCAAAAGGTCTTCTAAACTCCACCCAATTACCATAACGGCTAACGGTATTATTTTTGTTCAACAAATAATTATATGGGATTGCCCAATCGCTTGTTGAAAGTTTATAATTTGTATCACCGATTTTCAAATTGACTGAATCAGTTTTCCCAGATAAAATAAAATTCAGTTTTCTATCCGCATCAATAATCTTGGATCTGTTTTCATCTAGTATCTCAGCTTCTATAAAATTATTATCAATCACATCAGAAAGATTTAATGAAATAAAATGTTCGGGTGATAATCGCTTCAAATATTTTTTTAGAATCTTTTCATCTTCACCAAAATTAATATTTATGTTGTAATTAATTGAGTTATCAAATTCGTTATCAATAAGAAAATCTATTATTCCTGTCTCCAAATATTTATCAACAAGCGTACTATTTGTTTCGTTTAATTTCTTGTGAGTGGCAACAATTAAAAAAGGTTTTAGTAAAAGACTCTCTACAACAATATCTTCGAATAAATTGTTATCGTCTTTTGATGAAATGTTTATCCCGCTAAAATAAAATCCATCGAGCTCACAATATTTTACAAGTTTATTAAAATTATTTTTTATTGCGACATTTCGGGAAGATGAAGTGGCTGATCTGTTCAATTCGTTGAAGTCAATTCCAATAAATATATCCAAGCCATTGCTACGAGCTTGTTCGCATGCATACTTAATAATATTTGGGAAGGTGAATCCTGAGTCTGAAGAGGTTAACATCAATTTGGAAAGATTGTTGGACTTAAAAATAACGGCGTCAGAATTTTGTTTTGACAACGTTAAGATTTCATTCGTGATTTTATCCTTAGTCAAGTCTGATACAATTAAATCCTCATTCCCAAAATCTAAAACTGAAATTTTATCTTTAAAGTATTGGGAATTGCTCGGTTTAGTTGCTATCTCTTTTTTTGCTACATCAACACCAGTGGAACATGCAGTTGCAATAATCATAATTAATGAAAAACAGCCTATATATTTTTTCATTCTGACTCCAAAAGATTTCTAGACCTACTAACAAAAAATTCCATTACTCAACATTCTAATAGCTAAGAGTAAGTTTTAGATTATTCAATCTTACGAAAAGTTGGAATACTTTCATTGCTAATTCTATCTACAGCAGATACGGCAACTTCATTAAGAACATACTTTTTGATAATATTTTTATCATTATCATTTGTGGATTTATATTCTGAAGTTAGCGGAACTTCATAAGAAAAAGTATCGCTATTTAAAATTATGTAGTCCCACCGATTACCATAATTGAAATATAAAACCCACTTAAAAACATTTTCCTTGTTTTCATGTGACCAAGAAATTTTAATCTTATCGTTTTCTCTGAAGACGATAATTTCCGGTGATGCAAGGGGAGTATTCTTGAACCAAGGAGTTTGGGGAACTAATGCTTGTTTCTTGTATGGACCATTTACAATTGCATCGGATAATTCCTTATTAGTTAGAATTGGGCCGACACTCCATAATAAGTTACCTGGTGAATCCGGTAGCATTCCTCTTACAATCATAATTTGATTAATCACTTCTGAATTATTTAATTCATTATTCTCCCTATCTATATTAATACCAGGCCAAAAATGTTTTCCTTTCAAATTCTCATTTTTCCACCATCCCAAAAGGACAGGAAAACTCTGAGGAATAGTATTTATTTTCCAATAAAGTTGTGGTGTCCAGTAATCAACCCACCCTTCATTAATCCACCGTTTTGCATCAGCATATAATTTATCATATTGATCAAATCCCTCAATTGATTCAGGATGTTTAGGCCTCCAAATTCCAAAAGGACTTAATCCAAATTTCACATTCGGTTTAATCTCTTTAATACTTTTATAAACTCTTTGAATGAAGACATTAATATTTTCTCGCCGCCAATCTGCTTTACTTAATGTGCCGCCATTATTCAAATAATTTTTCCAGCTTTCGTTATCGGGAAAATCTTCTTCATTATTATAAGATGGATAAGGATAAAAATAATCGTCGAAATGTAATCCATCAACGTCATATCTATTAATAATATCTACTACAACACTATTAGAATAATCTTGCACTTCTTTTTTACTTGGATCGAGCCACCAGTATCCCTCTTTAAGTTTCACAACCCAATCGGGATGTTTTTTAACAACAGAAAATTCTGAGACTTCTCCTCCTGCAATATGATGAGCTCTGTAAGGATTTAACCAAACATGTAACTCTATCCCGCGCTTATGTGCTTCATTAATCCAGAATTCTAAAGGATCGTAATATGGATCAGGCGCTTTACCTTGATTGCCTGTTAAATAATATGACCATGGTTCAATGCTGCTTTTATAAAGAGCATCACATTGAGGCCGAGCCTGGAATATGACAGCGTTGAAATGATCATTTTTAAGTTTGTCAAGAATATCAATTACTTCTTTTTTTTGTTCATCGGTTGTAAGATCTTTTCTGCTGGGCCAATTAATATTAGCGACAGATGCAATCCAAGCTCCACGGAATTCCCGTTCTACTTTAGGAATATTCAGTAATGTTTTTTCTGATTGGTCTAGTTGCAATGAAGTACAACCTGAAATAACTATTAGAAAGACGATAACAATTTGAATAACACTTTTAGTAGTCATAATAGTACCGTATAATTTTATATTTGAGTAAAGTTATTTCATAAAAATATTTATATCAACTATTTGGAAAGATAATTAAACAATTAAACGCGATTTTTCCGATTACAAAATGGGTAGTCTAATATTATTTTTTCTAAAGTAGATTTTAACTATTGCTAAATTCGTATTGTATTTTTTCAAAAGAAATGTATATTAATTTGAAAATCTTAATATTAGCGTAGTGGAAATAAGTTTGGTTGTTAACAAATTTATTTTGTATTTCCG
>Ga0082335_1006763_pt1 | contig 14447 bp, 11 predicted proteins | sample Subgrocontami58m_FD_72375 | JGI IMG/M metagenome (GOLD analysis project Ga0082335, IMG submission 72375) | Subsurface groundwater microbial communities from S. Glens Falls, New York, USA - GMW37 contaminated, 5.8 m (SPADES assembly) (version 2) ...
ATTGCGAGGAAAAGTTTGGCCGCCTCAGCTTTGAGGGCGGCGAAGAGTACCTCCCCTGCGGACCTCCCCTTGCTTTCTACGCTTGTTGCAGCCAGCAGCACAAACACCAGCCCGGCGATAATGCTGATCAGGCCGCCCAAGGCCGCCGAAATCGCGCCGTGAACGCCCTCAATCCAGGCGGCGATCGACGCGGCGATTATCGTGGCCAGTACTTGCAACCCGATCACTGGGCGGAACTTTCGCCACACTCGCCGCTATCCTCGCTGCAAAACGGCGAAATTATAGCGGCTTTGGCCAAGCACGGTCAATTCTGAATTCAGCGTTTATGGGCGCAATGCCTTGATCCACATCAATATGAGCCGCCCGAGTTAAAGGTACTAAGACGATTGGTCTGAGCAAGGAGCGGCGCCTATTGCAAATCGCCACGCGAGGGGCGGCCCTCGCGCAAGGCCGCGCTTTATTCGAGATGCTTCGCCTTCTGAACGCAGGACGCCGCCTGCGAGCAAGATGACAAATGCGGATTGGCGAACTAGACTGAAAAAGTTATGGCTTCCAAAATAAAACCGCGTCCAATCCTGCGCACGCTGGGACTCATCGCCGCGCTTGCCGGTGGCGGCGCCCAGGCACAGGATCCGTACGCGCGCGAGCGCGCTGCCCTGCTGCAGGAGATCGCCGCCATGGCGAGGGACACCGGCGCGGAAACCGGCCGCCCGGTGTTCAGCGCGCGCCTGATGGCCGCCATGGGCAAAGTGGCGCGCCACCGCTTCGTTCCGGCGCCGTACGGGCCTCTGTCCTATGCCAACCGTCCCCTGCCCATCGGGCACGGCCAGACCATCTCCCAGCCCTACATCGTCGCTCTAATGACGGAGCTGCTCGACCCCAAAGCGGGAGATGCAGTGCTGGAAATCGGCACCGGCTCCGGCTATCAGGCAGCAGTGCTGGCGGAACTTGTCGATCGTGTGTATTCGATCGAAATCATCGAGCCAGTGGGAAAAAATGCGGCAGCGTTGCTGCAGCAACTGGGCTACAAGAATATCGAAACCAGAATAGGCGACGGCTACAACGGCTGGCCGGAATGCTCACCGTTTGATGCCATCATCGTTACCGCCGCCGCGCCACAGGTTCCGCCGGCGCTGGTCGCGCAATTGAAGCCCGGCGGACGCATGGTCATTCCAGTCGGCCGCGAGAGCGAGGTGCAATTTCTGCATGTCATGGTGAAGCAGGCCGACGGCTCGATCTCGACCCAGCGCAGCCTGCCGGTGCGCTTCGTGCCGCTTACCCGCAACAAGTGATTGCCGGCCTGCTAAGAATCAAGAATCTGTTGCCAACAGGGCTGGGTGGGAAAGAACGGCTGCCTCCCCCAATTTATAGCCCGAGCACGGTTCGCAGACCCTGTTCCACCTGTTCCATGTCCTCCCGGTTCAATTTTCCGGCGGCATCCAGGATGCGGGATTTATCGACCGCGCGGATTTGATCGATCCGGGCGCTCGACACATGCGCCAGCCTTGAGCACGGGGCTAAACCGAACGCGCGATCACGCGTTCCATCCCTTGAATTTCGACAGCAGATCGTCGAGATGCTCGTGGCTGGCGTAGCTGATTACCAGCTTGCCCGCGCCCTTCTTACCGGGTTTGATTTCGACTTTGGTACCGAATTTTTCCGACAGCTCTTCCTCGAAGCGCAGGATGTCGCGGCTGGTCTTGACTTTGCCCAGCTTCTTCTGCTTCGGGTTGAGGATGTCCTGCACCAGCTTCTCGGTTTCGCGCACCGACAGTCCGCGCTCGGCGACCCTCTGCGCAAGCTCTTCCTGGCGCCGGCCCTCCAGCGCGAGCAGGGCGCGCGCATGGCCCATGTCGATCTTGCCGTCGTAGAGCAGTGCCTGCACTGATTGCGGCAGGTTCAGCAGGCGCAGAAGATTGCTGGTCGCGGCGCGCGAGCGACCCACGGCCTCGGCCGCCTCCTGGTGGGTCATCTTGAATTCGTTGATCAGGCGGTGGATGCCGCTGGCCTGTTCCAGCGGATTCAGATTCTCGCGCTGGATGTTTTCGATCAAGGCCATCGCCAGCGCCGCCGAATCCGGCACCTCGCGGATCAGGACCGGTATTTCGCGCAGGCCGGCGATTTTCGCCGCGCGCCAGCGCCGCTCGCCGGCGATGATCTCGTAGCGCCCCTTACCCAGGGTGCGCGCCAGAATAGGCTGCATTACGCCCTGGGCCTTGAGCGAGCGGGCCAACTCTTCCAGAGAAGCCTGGTCCATGCGCGTGCGCGGCTGGTATTTGCCCGGCTGAAGCTCTTCGAGCTTCACCGTTTTCAAGGTTTCGTCGCCACCGGCCTCTTCGTCCTTGGCCAACAACGCGTCCAGCCCGCGTCCCAGTCCTTTCATTCTTGCTTCCTTCTCTAGGCGAGCGCGATGGCCGAGCGCGACAACAACTCGTCCGCCAGCGCCATATAAGCCTGCGAGCCTTTGCACGCCTTGTCCAGGCTCACCGCGGGCGCGCCGTAGCTCGGCGCCTCGGCCAGGCGCACGTTGCGCGGGATGATGGTCGCGTACAGCTTGTCGCCGAAATGCTGTTGCAACTGGGCCGAGACCTGCTGCGTGAGCGAGTTGCGCGGATCGTACATGGTGCGCACCAAGCCTTCGATCTCGAGCCGCGGATTGAGATGCTTGCGCACCTTGCGTATGGTCTCTACCAGGTCGCTCAAGCCTTCCAGGGCGTAGTACTCGCATTGCATCGGGATCATCACCGCCTCGGCCGCGACCAGGCCATTGAGGGTGAGCAGGTTGAGCGCAGGCGGGCAGTCCAGGAGAATGAAATCGTATTCCGCCGCGATCGTGCCCAATGCCGACTTGAGCCGCGTTTCGCGATTCTCCAAATCCACCATCTCGACCTCGGCGCCGGCGAGTTCGCGGTTGGCCGGCACCAAGTCGTAGCCGCCGCTTTCCGACTTTTGCCGCACCGACTGCATGGTCGTCAGGCCGAGCAGCACTTGATACACGGAGCTCTCCAAGTTACGTTTGTCGATGCCGCTGCCCATGGTGGCGTTGCCCTGCGGATCGAGATCGACGAGGAGCACGCGCTTGCCGGCGCCGGAAAGGCCGGCGGCGAGATTGACGCTAGTCGTGGTCTTGCCCACCCCGCCCTTCTGGTTGGCGACGGCGAGGATGCGTGGCATCACCCTGCCTGCTCCTCTCCGATCAGCACCAGATGCCTCGCTCCGTCGAGGCCGGGAATCGCAAGCGGTAGCACCTGCCGCACTTCGCACTCCGGCGGCAGCTTGTCGATTTCCTCATAGGGATGCAGGCCTTTCATCGCCGCGAACACCCCGCCCGGCGCGAGCAGGCGGCGCGTGATACGCACGAACTCGCCCATGTCGGAAAAAGCGCGCGAAATGATTACGTCGAACCGGTTCTGCGTTCGCCAGGACTCGACGCGCTCGCTGCATACTTCGGCGTTTTCGAGCTTCAATTCAATCACCGCCTGATTCAGAAACGCGGCCTTCTTGTGATTGCTGTCGAGCAGGGTCACGTGCGTGTCCGGGTTGGCAAGCGCAAGCGGGATACCGGGCAGTCCGGCGCCACTGCCCACATCGAGCAGCCGCTTGGCGTGCAGGTGCGGCGCGACCGCCAGGCTGTCGAGCAGATGATGGCTCACCATTTTTTCCGGCTCGCGTATCGCGGTGAGGTTGTATACCCGGTTCCATTTCTCGATCAACGCGACGTAATCGAGCAGGCGCTGCTGCGCTTCTCGGTCGAGCGTCAATCCCAGCGCAATCAGTCCGCGCTTCAGTTGATCGGCCGTGCTCATGCCGCGGGTCGTTCCTTGCGGGAACCGTCCGAAAAGCTGTCACTAAGATCCTCGTGACCGCGTTTCGGCAGGGCCACGCGAGCGGATGCATTCCCTTGCTTTTTTGTGGTCTCGAATCCCCGCTTCATGTGCACCAAAAGCAAGGAAATGGCAGCCGGCGTCAGGCCCGAGATGCGCGAGGCCTGGCCTATGGTTTCGGGTTTGTGTTGGTTGAGTTTTTGCTGCACTTCCTTAGACAAGCCGCGCACTGAGCCGTAATCCAGATTGCGCGGCAGCGCGGTTGCCTCGTGTTGCTCGCGCCGCAGCACTTCGTCGTGCTGGCGGGCGATATAGCCGTCGTACTTGATCTGGATCTCGACCTGTTCAGCCACCACCGGGTCGACGGCGGCCTCGCCGGTGCCCGGCAGCGACATGAGGCTGGCGTAGCTCACGTCCGGGCGGCGCAGCAGCTCAGTAAGTGCATACTCTCGTTCTATGCCTTTGCCTAAAACCCTCTCCGCGTCGACTTGCGGTAAGAGCTTGGGGTTGATCCAGGTCGATTTGAGCCGCTCGAGTTCCCTCGTAACGGCTTCGCGCTTGCGTTCGAACGCTTCCCAACGCAGGTCATCAATTAGGCCCAGACTTCGCCCTATTTCAGTCAGGCGCATATCTGCATTGTCCTCGCGCAGCATCAGGCGATATTCGGCGCGGCTGGTGAACATGCGATAGGGTTCGGACACGCCGCGGGTGATGAGATCGTCCACCAGCACGCCGATATAAGCCTGGTCGCGGCGCGGACACCATGGGTTCCGGCTTTGCACCTGCAAGGCGGCGTTGATACCCGCGAGCAAACCCTGGGCAGCGGCTTCTTCATACCCGGTGGTGCCGTTGATCTGGCCGGCGAAAAACAGTCCCGCAATCGCTTTCGTTTCCAGCGTAGCCCTCAGTCCACGCGGATCGAAGTAGTCGTATTCGATGGCATAGCCGGGGCGCAGAATATGCGCCTGCTCGAGGCCCTTGATCGAGCGTACCAGTTCGAGTTGCACATCGAAAGGCAGGCTGGTCGAGATGCCGTTGGGATAGAACTCGTTGGTCGAGAGGCCCTCGGGCTCGAGGAAAATCTGATGACTCGCCTTGCCCGCGAAGCGGTGGATCTTGTCTTCGATGGAAGGACAATAGCGCGGGCCTATGCCTTCGATCATGCCGGTGTACATCGGCGAGCGGTCGAGGCCCCCGCGGATGATCTCGTGGGTGCGCGCGTTGGTGTGGGTAATCCAACAGGGCAACTGCCGCGGATGCATGTCAGGACTGCCCATGTAGGAAAACACCGGCGCCGGATCGTCGCCCGGCTGTTCCTGCATCGCCGAAAAATCAATCGAGCGGCCGTCGATGCGCGGCGGCGTGCCGGTTTTCAGGCGGCCGGCCGGAAGCTTCAACTCGCGCAGCCGCGCCGCCAGGCTGACCGCGGGCGGGTCGCCCGCCCTCCCCGCCTGGTAATTGACCATACCGACGTGGATCAGGCCGGAAAGAAAAGTACCCGTGGTCAGGACCACCGCGCGCCCGCGGAAACGGATACCCAGCTGCGTCGCCACGCCGCTGACCCGGTCGCCATCGAGCGTGAGATCGTCCACCGCCTGCTGGAACAAAGTCAAATTGGGCTGATTCTCCAGGCGCGAACGGATCGCCTGCTTGTACAGCAACCGGTCGGCCTGGGCGCGGGTGGCGCGTACCGCTGCGCCCTTGCTCGAATTGAGGATGCGGAACTGGATCCCGGCCTCGTCCGTGGCGATCGCCATGGCGCCGCCAAGCGCGTCGATCTCCTTGACCAGATGCCCTTTGCCGATGCCGCCGATCGAAGGATTGCACGACATCTGCCCCAGGGTCTCGATGTTGTGCGTGAGCAGCAGGGTCTTGCTGCCGACCCGGGCCGCGGCCAGCGCAGCCTCGGTCCCGGCGTGTCCGCCGCCAACCACGATCACGTCGAATTCGTCAGGGAAATGCATACGTCCGCTGCCGTGCCAAAGAGGCGCGATTTTACGCTGTTTTGCGTCAAACCGTAAGCCATTGTTCCACGTGGAACACTCAGGTGCTCTTGTCGGCGCCGTTGGGGCCGATCAGCCCCAGAATCTCGCCACTGTTCTTGGCAAAAAACAGGTCGTTCACCGCGACCAGGCCGCCGAACGACTTGCGCGCCGCTTTGACCTGCAACAGGGTATCGCCCGCAGCGGGACGCTTGCGCTGCGGCAGCGAGCGCGTTGCCGCCGGCGGCGGCTTGGTCGGTCCGGGAAAATAACGCAGGGCGAGCGCCTAGTAGGCGAGGCGATAGACTATCGGTTTTAGCGGCACCACCAGGGCAAGCGCCAGCAGAGTTTGCAGTGTGAGCGCTGGCTTCTGCGGTACCGCCCACCGGGCAAGCCAAAGCAGTAAGGCTGGGACTATGATGTAGTTGAGAACAATGGCTGGAATGCGCTGCGCCGCGCCTTAGCGCTGCGCCGCAGTCCACGACGCCGGCACCACCCACGCGCGGCTAGTCAGGGAGAAATTGAAAATATTAGCGCACATTATTTCATCAATCCTCGCTCCCTGAAGTACCGGATCGCGCCCGGATGGAAAGGCACCGTGTTGCCTACCAGCATTGACTCTTTGGTGATGTTAGCTACCGCCGGGTGCAACAGCTTGAGTTCCTCGAAATTGTCGAACACCGCCTTGGTGGCGAGATAAGCCGTTGGTTCCGGCAGATCCGCACTCGCCACCACTGTAGCGAGCACGCCGAAAGTCGCCTGCGCCTGATCCGCGCCCTTGTACATCCTGCCCGGCACGCTCGCCTTGCCAAAAAACGGATGGTCCTTGATCATCTGGTCGATCGCCGGCCCGGCGACAGCGGCGATATTGGTGGCGCAGGAGTTTGCCGCTTCCTGGACGTTCGCATTGGGGTGGCCGACGATGACAGCGAAAGCGTCGATCCTGTTTTCGCACAGTGCCGACGCCAGCTCGGCGGACTTGATCTCGGCGGCAAGCTTTAACTCTTGCGGCTTGATACCATAAGCGTTCAGCACCAGCTCGGTGGTCGCGCGCGTGGCCGAGCCTGGGTCGCCGATATTGATACGCTTGCCCTTCAGGTCGGCGATGCTCTTGATGTTCGCGTCCTGGCGCGCCACCACGGTGAACAATTCCGGATAGACCGAAAACAGCGCGCGCAGCCTTGCTTGGGGCTTGTCCTTGAACGGCCCCAGGCCTTTCAGTGCCGTGTACTGCGCATCGCTCTGCGCAAACCCGAGGTCAAGCTCGCCCGACATGACGGCGTTGATATTGTATACGGAGCCGCCGGTGGACTCCACCATGCAGCGGTGGCCATGGTCCCTGCGCCCCACATTGACCAGACGACAGATTGCCCCGCCCAGCGGATAGTAGACGCCGGTGATAGCGCCCGTGCCCACGCTGATCAATTTCTCGGCGCCGCAAGCGTTTTGCACCGTCGCGAGCAGAATACCGGCCGCGGTGAGGACAGCGACAATAGCGGTTTTGAATCGCACGGCGTGATCCTCAGCGGAAATGCTCGAACATTATTACGTAACGGACTCTCAGGGCGCGAGGCGCGTCTCCAGCAACTGGCGCTCGAGCACCAGGGGCTGCGGCAGCCTGTCCTTGAGCTTGGCGAACAGCTCGTCATGCAGCTTCAGCTCGCGCTCCCAGGCGACCCGGTCTATGTTGGTGACGCTGGCGTACTTGTCGGCGCCGAATTCCAGTCCCTGCCAGTGCAGATCATCGAACTCCGGCATCCAGCCCAGCGGCGTCTCGATGGCGTGGGCTTGTCCCTGGCAACGCCCGACAATCCAACTCAGCACGCGCATGTTCTCGCCGAATCCGGGCCAGACGAACTTACCCGTAGCATCCTTGCGGAACCAATTAACCTGGAAAATGTGCGGCGGCCGTTTCACTTTTTTGCCTACGGCCAGCCAGTGCTTGAAATAATCGCCCATGTGGTAGCCGCAAAAGGCGATCATCGCGAAAGGATCGCGGCGCACCACGCCGACCTGGCCGACGATGGCCGCAGTGGTTTCCGAACCCATGGTCGCGGCCTTGTACACCCCGTCCTCCCAGTTGAATGCTTCGACCACCAGCGGCGCGGTGTCGGAGCGCCGTCCGCCGAACAGAAACGCGGAGATCGGCAAACCGTTCGGGTCGTCCCAGGCCGGATCGAGCGAGGGGCACCGCGTCGCCGCGACGGTAAAGCGCGAGTTCGGATGCGCCGCGTTGCGTCCGCATCCCGGGGTCCATGCCTGGCCGGTCCAGTCGGTGAGTCTGGCCGGCGGAGCGTCGGTCATGCCTTCCCACCACACGTCGCCCTCGGGCGTCTCGGCGACGTTGGTGAATATGGCGTCGCGCTCGATCGACTTCATGCAATTGGGGTTACTGTGGACATTGGTGCCCGGCGCAACACCGAAATACCCAGCCTCGGGGTTGATCGCGTAGAACTTGCCGTCCTCGTGAGGTTTAATCCAGGCGATGTCCTCGCCTACGGTCTCCACCTTCCAGCCTTCGAAGCCTTTGGGTGGAACCAGCATGGCAAGGTTGGTCTTGCCGCAGGCGCTGGGGAAGGCGGCCGCGATATAGTTTTTCTGCCCCTGCGGGTTAGTAATGCCCAAGACAAGCATATGCTCGGCCAACCACCCCTGATCGCGCGCCATCACCGATGCAATGCGCAGCGCCAGGCATTTCTTGCCCAGCAGCGCATTGCCGCCGTAGCCCGAGCCGTAGGACCAGATCTCGCGCGTCTCGGGAAAGTGGACGATCCATTTTTCGGCATTGCAGGGCCAGCGCATCGATTTCTCGCCGGCTGCCAGGGGCATGCCGACGGAGTGCATGCAGGGAACGAAATTTCCATTCTCGCCAAGCACGTCGAACACCGTCCTTCCCATGCGGGTCATGATTTTCATGCTCACCACGACATAGGGCGAATCCGAGAGCTCAACGCCGATATGGGCGATGGGCGAACCCAGCGGCCCCATCGAAAACGGCACCACATACATGGTGCGGCCGCGCATGCAACCGTCGAACAGGCGGCCGAGGGTGCCGCGCATTTCCGCCGGCGCAATCCAGTTGTTCGTCGGGCCGGCGTCGTCCTGCTTTTCGCTGCAGATGAAGGTGCGCTCCTCGACCCGCGCAACGTCGGACGGATCCGACAGCGCGAGGTAGCTATCAGGTCGCAATTTGGGATTGAGGCGTTTTATCATTCCGGAAGCGACCATTTCCTGGCACAAGCGCTCGTATTCTTCCTGCGAGCCGTCGCACCAAACGACGCGGTCCGGCCGGGCGAGCTGCGCCATGTGCGCGACCCAGTCCTTCACGCCGCGGTGTCTGACGTATTCTGGCGCGTTTACAACCGCAGTGTTCTTGGCATTGGGTGGGTTCATATCTCTTGTCTGCCTGGCTATTAACAAAAACGCCCCGCGGTCGCTCGCGCCAAGGTCTGGTGACGCGAACGGCTGCCGGAAAAAAGTTGTTTCGCATTCTACAACGAACCCCGTCGCACTCATGTGCTGATGGTGCGGGCATGGGACCAGTGGCCATCGGCGACGCAGTATTCGGCACGCACAGCTAAGACGATGGCGGCCAAGCGCACAGCCCCGCGCGTATCGGCAAATCCGGCTTGCCGACGATACTTTGGTCATCATAGTAGGCACGCTTGTCTAAATCGTGTCATGTCCTCGTACTCTAGCGGCATTGCAGGGCTTATCCGGATTTCGCTCGATGACCTCGGAAGCCCTATCACTTGCCGATGCAGAAACGGGAAAAGATTTCCCCGAGCAGGTCATCGGCAGCGAATTCGCCGGTGATGCTGTTGAGTTGCCCCTGCGCCAGGCGCAACTCCTCGGCGAACAGCTCCGGCCGGCCGAAATGCTCACCTGCCCGGGCCGCGTGCTGCACCGCCTGACGCAGCGCCACCAGGTGCCGCTCGCGCGCCATGAACAAGTCTTCTTCGCCCTGCTGCCAGCCGGCGATGCCAAGCAACTCGGCGCGCAGCAAGTCCATGCCCGCTCCGGTTTTAGCGGAGAGATAAACACCGCTCGAGGCCTCGCCGCGCTGCACCCGCGGCTCCGCGCCGGCGAGATCAATCTTGTTGTGCACGAACACGCGCTTTGCGCCTTGGGGAATGCGTGCCACCAGTTTCAGGTCCTGCCCGGTCACGCCGGCGCGCGCATCGACCAGCAACAGCACCACGTCGGCGCGTCCGATCTCGCTCCAGGTGCGCGCGACGCCCAGGCGTTCAACCTCGTCCTGGGTATCGCGCAGGCCCGCGGTATCCACGATGTTAAGCGGCACGCCGTCGATGTGGATCGCCTGGCGTACGCTGTCGCGCGTGGTACCGGGGATGGCGGTGACGATCGCGAGTTCCTCCCCCGCCAAGCGATTCAGCAGGCTGGACTTGCCGACGTTGGGCTGGCCCGCCAGAACCACCTGCAAGCCGGCGCGCAGCAGGCTTCCTTGCCTACTTTTCGCCAGCGCGGTCTCAAGCGCCTGCAGCAACCTGGCGTGGCGCTCCTTGGCCTCGGCCCGGTTCAGGGGTTCGATCTCCTCCTCGGGAAAATCGAGCGTGGCCTCCACCAGCACGCGCAGTTCGATCAATTGCCGCAGCAATTCCTCGATCGCGGCGGAGAACTCGCCGCGTAGCGAACGCAGGGCGCAGCGCGCGGCGCTGTCGGTGGCCGCTTCGATCAGGTCGGCGACGCTCTCGGCTTGAGCCAGGTCGAGCTTGTCATTGAGAAACGCGCGGCGGGTGAATTCGCCCGGCTCGGCCAGGTGCGCGCCCAGCTCGAGACAGCGATTGAGCAGCATCTGCATCACCACCGGACCGCCATGACCCTGCAGCTCGAGCACGTCTTCCCCGGTGTAGGAACACGGGGCGGGGAAATAAAGCGCAAGGCCGTCGTCTATGGCCGTGCCGCGCGCATTGAGGAAGTCCGTCCGGATGGCGCGGCGCGGCGCGGGCAATTTGCCGAGCAGCGCCAGCGCGAGCGGCGAGAGATTCCTGCCCGATACCCGCACCACGCCTATGCCGCCGCGTCCGGGAGCCGTGGCTATTGCCGCAATCGGGTCATCCGGCCGGGTCACGGACTAGCCCTCCTCCACGAGGCTAATCTGGAAATTGCGCCCGTTTCAGGCTGGATCGGCGGCGGTGCCCAAGGCGTCAGCGCCGTGCGGGGGTTTTTCCACCCTCGATCATGCGGGTGATCTGCCATTGCTGCGCGATGGAGAGAATATTGTTGACCAGCCAGTAGAGTACCAGGCCCGCAGGGAAGAAAAAGAACATTACGCCAAAGGCGAAGGGCATGATCATCATGACCTTGGCCTGCACCGGATCGGGCGGAACGGGGTTGAGCTTGGTTTGGATCACCATCGAGCCCATCATCAGCAGGGGTAGCACGTAATAGGGGTCCTGCGCCGACAGATCGTGGATCCACAGATAGAAAGGCGCGTGGCGCAGTTCGACGCTGGCGAGCAGCACCCAGTAGAGCGAAATGAACACCGGGATCTGCACCACGATGGGCAGGCAGCCGCCTAAGGGGTTGATCTTCTCGGTCTTGTACAGATCCATCATCGCCTGGTTCAGGCGCGCCCGATCGTTGCCATATTGCTCACGCAGTTTGGTCATCCGCGGCGTCACCAGCTTCATCTTGGCCATGGATTTGTAACTCGCCGCCGAAAGCGGAAAGAAAACCGCCTTGATGATCACGGTGAGCAGGATGATGGCAACGCCCCAGTTACTTACCCATTTGTACAGGAACTGCAGCAGCCAGAAAAGCGGTGCCGCGACTACGGTCAGCCAGCCGTAATCGACCACCAGATCCAGCCCGGGCGCGATGCTCTTCAAGGCGTCCTGCTCCTGCGGCCCGGCATAAAGCGAAACCGACACGCTGCCGCTGCCATTGGGCGCAATCGCCGCCACCGGCAGAATCACGCCGACCGAGTACAGGTTGTCCTCCAAGCGCTTGGCGTAATATTCGCGCGAGGCCTTTTCCTTTGGCAGCCAGGCGCTGACAAAATAATGCTGCAGCATGGCGATCCAGCCGTTTTCGGCGGTCTTGGGGAAACTGGCCTTGTCCTTATCTAGATCGGTGAAGGCAATCTTATGGAATTTTTCCTGCTCGGTGTAGATCGCCGCACCGGTGTAGGTGCTGACCATGGCGCTGTCGCCAGGTGGAGCTTTGCCGTCGCGCAGCAGCTGAAAGTAGGCGTGGGCGGCCAGCGGTGTGGCGCCGCCATTGACGATTTCATGGCTAACGTCGATGACGTAGCTCCCGCGATGGAAGGTGAGCGTCTTCGCGGTTTTCACCCCCTCGGGGCCGGGGGTCTCCAGCCGCACCTGCAGCTTGTCCTGTCCCTCCGTAAGCGCATACTCTCGCGCATCCGCAGTATAGACCGCCTTGTGCGTTGGCAGCCCGGGGCCGATCAAGCCGCTCTGGGCAGCGTAGCGGTACTCGGGGGTAAGCAACACGAAATTCGACTTCTCGTCCAGCGTGTCTTTTTGCTTTAGGAATTCCAGGCGCACGATATCGCCACCCTGCAAATCGATATCGGCGATGAGGTTATCGGTCTTGACCCGGAATTTCTCGTGTTTCCCCTTGGCCCATTTGGTCGGCGGTATGGCGTCGCCGGGTCTTTGCTGGGGCGCGGACGTCGCCTGCGTCGGCACGCTGGGGCTGGGCACCGTCGCCTGTTGCGCGCCCTGTTGCGCGCTTTGCGCGATCGTAGCGGCCGGTGGGCGGTGCTCCTTCTGCCAGGCATCCCACAGGAGCAGCAGTGAGAACGAAAACACGAAAAACAGAATCAGTCGTTGCGTATCCATGGGGATCAGGGAACTGGGTCATAACCGCCAGGATGCGCTGGGTGGCAGCGTGCGATGCGCTTGAGCGCAAGCCAGCTGCCGTACCCGGCGCCGTGTTTGTCGATCGCTTCCGCGGCATAATCCGAACAGGAAGGAAAAAAGCGGCAACTGGGCCCGAGCAGCGGACTCAAGCAGTAGCGATAGGCTTTGATCAGGACAAGGAGAAGCTTGCTCACGCCCGCTACTCCCCGTTCGTGTTGCACCAGGTTGCGAGCAATTCCCCGATCTCGGCGGCGCTTGGCACGCCGCGCTGCGGATTGCGCGCCCTGACGATATAGTCGCGCCGCTGCAAGCGGTGCTGCAGCAGGCGGAAAGCCTCGCGCACCAAGCGGCGGAAGCGGTTTCGATCCACGGCGCGGGGCCATGCGTGTCGTCCGGCAATCACACCCAGGCGCGGGCCGCTATCGCTAGGCATCGAGTACAGTTGCATGCCACCAGCGCTTGCAGACCGACCGCGGGCGAACACTGGGGTGATCTGCGCCTTGCGGCGCAGTCTTTGCTCCACGGAGAAGCCGAACTGGGAGCTTGACCTCAAACCGAAAGGCGGGCCCGGCCACGGGCACGGCGTGCGCGAATGACCGCGCGACCGCCGCGGGTGCGCATGCGCACAAGAAAGCCGTGGGTGCGTTTTCTGCGGACAACGGAGGGCTGATAGGTGCGCTTCATATGCTGGGATTCTTTCTTGCTTACGACAGAACCCTTTATTTAACCCCAAAATGCCATTTTCTGTCAATACAATCGTGAAGTTTAGGTAAATAAATGCCTGTGGATAACTTGGGCGCGACAGTCTAAAATGTGCTCTTGTTTTCGTCTTCAATCCCAAGCTTCTTTACATACTAAAACAAGGCTATGGAAAGATTCTGGCTTTCCTGCCTGAGCCGCTTAAAAAATGAGCTCCCGGCACAGCAGTTCAACACCTGGATCAAGCCCCTCCGACTCGACAGCAAGACGCCTTCCGGGCAGATTGCTCTTCTGGCGCCAAACCGCTTCGTCTTGGACTGGATCAAGAACCGCTACCTCGCCCGGATCGAGGTGATGGCGGCCGAGTATTTTTCCTCACCCATACGCGTAAGCCTGGCCATGGCGCAAGCTGAAGCGGCGGCCGCGCCGCCGGCGGCAGCTTCGATCACACAGCCGGCGCGGCGGCGTTCCAGCGGCCACGAAAAGGCGGGCCTGATTCCAGAGTTTACGTTCGACAATTTCGTCATCGGCAAGGCCAACCAGCTGGCGCGCGCCGCGGGGCTGCAGGTGTCCGAGCATCCCGGCACTTCCTACAACCCGCTATTTGTCTATGGCGGGGTCGGGTTGGGTAAGACGCACTTGATCCACGCGGTGGGCAATAACGTGCTGGCTCAGCACCCCACCGCAAAGGTGCGCTACCTTCACGCCGCGCAGTACATCTCTGACGTGGTGCGTGCCTACCACCAAAAATCCTTCGACGAGTTCAAGCGCTACTACCATTCGCTCGACCTGCTGCTGATCGACGATATTCAGTTCTTCAGCGGCAAGGACCGAACCCAGGAAGAATTCTTCTACGCCTTCAACGCGCTGATCGAAGCGCACAAGCAGGTGATTATCACCTGCGATACCTACCCCAAGGACATCAGCGGCATCGAAGAGAGGCTCAAGTCGCGCTTCTCTTGGGGGCTTTCGGTCGGCATCGAGCCGCCGGAGCAGGAAATGCGCGTGGCCATCATCCTGAAAAAGGCCGAGGCCATCTCGGTGCGCCTGGACGAGGAAGTCGCGTTCTTCATCGCCAAACACATCCGCTCCAA
>Ga0082335_1006765_pt1 | contig 14438 bp, 14 predicted proteins | sample Subgrocontami58m_FD_72375 | JGI IMG/M metagenome (GOLD analysis project Ga0082335, IMG submission 72375) | Subsurface groundwater microbial communities from S. Glens Falls, New York, USA - GMW37 contaminated, 5.8 m (SPADES assembly) (version 2) ...
TCGACCTTGCTCTGGAAATCGGCGGTCCCCAGTTCGATCGGCTTGCCGGGCACCGAGCCGCCGAAATCGGCGATGGCGAATTTGCCCGCGGCGACATCGCCCGGTCCGGTGTTCTCGGCGTAGGGGCCGGACATGTCGTCCAGCACGCCGATCTTCACGGCCTTGTTCTGGGCCAGCGCCGTGGCGCCGAACAGGCAGCAGGACAGTAACGCCGCGACGGCGGCCGTCGTGTATCGCATTATTTCCTCCCATTCGATTTTATTGCCCCAATCATAGCACGGCGCCCGCCCGCGCGGGAGGCACCTCCCTTGCCATAGGGTCCGGGCGCTGGTCTTCTTGGCCCTTGCCCCATGGACAAAAGGATGCCCGCCCAATGCCCAGCGACTCTGCCTTTGACTACATCGTCGTCGGTGCGGGCTCAGCGGGGGCGGTGGTCGCGTCCAGGCTGACGGAGAGCGGCGCCTATCGGGTGCTGCTGCTGGAGGCCGGGACCGAGGGCTCGAACTTCTTCTGGTCGCGGGTACCCGTCGGCGTCGCCAAGATGATCGACGATCCGGCCGTCAACTGGTGCTACTCGTCGGAGCCGGACGAGGGCTCGGGCGGGCGGCGCATCGACGTTCCGCGCGGCAAGATGCTGGGTGGCTCGAGTTCGATCAACGGCATGGTCTATATCCGCGGCCAGGCGCAGGACTACGATCATTGGGCGCAGCTCGGCAACCGGGGCTGGAGCTACCAGGACGTACTGCCGGTCTTCAAGCGCATGGAGCGCTACGACGGCGGCTCAGATGAATTTCGTGGCCGCAACGGCCTGCTGCGCGTCACCGACACACCGCGCCACAAGGTGCCGCTCCTGGAGAAGATGATCGCGGCAGCGGAGCGCATGGGCCTGCCCTTCAATCCCGATCTGAACGGGGAGACGCAGGAAGGCATCGGCATGTCGCAGGTGACGATCGCCAAGGGCCGCCGCCAGAGCACGGCCTACTGCTATCTCGACCCGGCCCGGGGACGGCCGAACCTCACGATCGATCGCGGGGCGATGGCCGAGGCGCTGATCCTGGAAGGCAAGCGATGCGTCGGCGTTCGCTATTCCATCGGTGGCGTGAAGCGCGAGGCGAGGGCCACGCGCGAAGTCATCGTCTCGGGCGGTTCGATCAATTCGCCCAAGCTCCTGGAACTCTCCGGCATCGGCCAGGCGGACCTGCTGCGCTCCCGCGGCATCGCGCCGGTGCATGAACTGCGCGGCGTCGGCGAGAACCTGCGCGACCATTACTCGCCGCGCGTGAAATTCGCCATCAAGGAGAAGAACCTCACCTTCAACGACAACGCCCGCGGCTGGCGACTCGCGCGCGAGGCGATCAAGTATGCGCTGTTCCGCGAGGGGTTCCTGGCCTCGACCTCCGTGCCGATCCGCCTCTACTTCCGTACGCGGGTGGGTCTCGAGACGTCTGACGCGACGGTCTCGATCGCACCCTTCCTCTACGAGATGGTGGGCCACGAGCGCCGCGTCTCGAAGAGGAAGGGCATCACGATGAACGTGAATGTGCTGCGCTCCGAAAGCACGGGCTCGATCCACATCAAGTCATCGGATCCGGCCGAGCCGCCGGCGATCCGGTTCAATTTCCTGTCGACCGAACACGATCGTACCGGCGTGCTGGCTGCCATCCGCAAGGGTCGGGAGCTGATGGCGACGTCGCCTCTGAAAGAGGTCACCGGCGAGGAAATCGCGCCCGGGGCGCATCTGCAGAAGGACGATGAGCTGCTCGATTGGGTGCGAAAGAATGCCGAGACCACCTACCACCCGATCGGCACCTGCAGGATGGGCGCGGATCCCCTGGCCGTGGTCGATTCCGAGCTGCGCGTCCATGGCATCGAGGGCCTGCGCGTCGCCGACGCCTCCATCATGCCGACGCTGACGAGCGGCAACACCAATGCCCCCACCATCATGATCGGCGAGAAGTGTTCCGAAATGGTGCTGGCGGCCGCGGCGGCGCGCAAGGCGGCGTAGTTCAGTCCTTCACCAGCGGCATCACTTCGGCGGCGAAGCGCTGCAGGCGCTCGATGCTCTGCGCGATGCTCTCGCCCCGGAAGTCGAAGATCAGTTCGTGCACGCCGATGGCGCCAAACGATCGGATGTCGCCGGCGATATCGTCGGGGCTGCCGGAGAAGCTGCGGCGCGCCCCGTCGCGATCCGGAATGCCGGTGTCGTAGAGCGGCGCCTTGTAGGAGATGGTGAGCGCGGAGAAGTCGCGCCCCTCCGCTTCGGTCAACTGCTTCAGCGTCGCCAGATGGGCGCGCATTTCCTGCGGCGGCAGCGGCGAGGCCGCGATGGCGCCGACCGGGTGCCAGCCATCGCCGTGCCGCGCGGTACGGCGGAGCGCTGCGCGCGAGTGTCCACCGACCCATATGGGCGGATGCGGCTTCTGCAGCGGGAAGGGCTCGGAGCGGATGTTGGCATAGTTGTAGAACTGGCCGGCGAAGCTGGCGGGCGAGCAGGTCCAGAGCTGCTTGAAGATCGCGAGCCATTCGTCGGTCACGGCGCCGCGCCGTTCGAAATCCGGGCTGTCCAGGGCCTCGAATTCTTCCTTCAGCCAGCCGACGCCGACTCCCAGCGTCACGCGCCCGCCGGACAGGACATCCAGCGACGCCACCATCTTCGCCGTGAGCACCGGGTTGCGATAGGGCAGGACCAGCACGGAGGTGACGAGGCGCAGCCGCTCGGTGGCGCCTGCCACCACGCCCAGGATGGAGAAGGTTTCCAGGGCGTCGCCGCCGCCGGGATGCTTGCGGTCCACCGTGTAGGGATAGGCCGACTCGCTTTCCACCGGGAAGACGATGTGGTCCGCGATCATGGCGGAGTGCAGCCCCAGACGCTCGCCTTCGCGCGCTAAGGTGAGAAGACCTTCGCGCGTAGCGGTCGGGCCGCGGGTGGGGAGGTAGAAGCCGTAGCGCATCGGGCGAGCTCCCTGTCGTTGCTCAAAATGCCGAAAGGGCGCGCAAGTGTAGCGAGTTTCGCGCCATGGCCATTGTCCCTACGGAATACCCGATCCGCGCTGGCGCGGGGAGCGGGATAAGGTAGGCTGATCCTCAACAACCACGCTGCCGACGCCGTTCCTCGGCGTTTCTGGCGCGCGGTCCAACGGCGAGCGTGAATGTCCAGTATGACGAAACCGGTGGTTGGCGTGATCGGGAACGCCCATGTCGTGAACGACCGGCACAATGTGCAACTGGTGGGACAGCGCAATCTTCGTGCGATCGCGGAAGTGGCGGGAGCGCTGCCGCTCATGTTCGCCGGCACGCCGGATATCACCGATGTCGACGCGCTGCTGGAGGCCGTCGACGGGATTCTTCTGACCGGCGCACGCGCCAATGTTCACCCGACCCATTTTGGCGTCGAGCCCGATCCCCGGCACGAGCCCTACGACCACGATCGGGACGCGATGGCCCTGGGATTGATCCGCGCCTGCGTCGACCGCGGCGTTCCCCTTTTCGGCATCTGTCGGGGCTTCCAGGAGATGAACGTGGCGTTCGGCGGCTCGCTGCATCCGGAGATCCGGGATATTCCGGGACGCATGAACCATCGCATGCCCCGGCTGGAGAACGGCGAGGTTCATCCCGATCCCGAAGTCGTGTTCGCCGACCGCCATGAGGTGCGGCTGGCGGCGGAGGGATCGTTCGCCAAGCTGCTCGGCTGCGAGACGATCCGCGTCAATTCCCTGCACGGTCAGGGAATTCTCGAGCCCGGTGGGCGGATCGTCATCGAGGGGGTGGCAGAAGACGGCACGATCGAGGCGATCCGGATCGCCGACGCGCCCGCCTTCGCGCTGGGCGTCCAGTGGCATGCCGAATACGACCCGCAGTCCAACCCGATCAATCGCGCCTTGTTCCAGGCGTTCGGGGCCGCCCTTCTGGATCACAAGCGGGCCACGTGACGCAGTTGCCGTGCCGCGATCTTGATCTCGGTCAATGACGTCGGTAGGGGAAGCCCAAGACTGATCGACGATCGCCCAATCACTTGAGAAGCGAGTCCCGTCCATGCCCGACACCGCCGTGCTGCCAGCCTCCGCCGCGCAGAAGACCGAGCATTTCGACGTCCTGATCGTCGGTGCCGGCATTTCCGGCATCGGTGGCGCCTACCATCTCACCAAGCAATGCCCCGGTACGAGTTTCGTCGTCCTCGAATCGCAGGAGAGCTTCGGCGGAACCTGGCTCACCCACCGCTATCCCGGTATCCGGTCCGATAGCGACCTCTACACCTTCGGCTATCGCTTCAAGCCCTGGACCAGCGCGCCGATCGCGACGGCGGCGGAGATCCTGACCTACATGGGCGAAGTCATCGCGGAGAACGACCTCGGTCGGCACATCCGCTATGGCCACCGGATTTCTTCGGCCCGCTGGTCGAGCCGGGACAACCGCTGGACCATCGAAGCGACGCGCACCGACACCGGTGAGGCCGTCCGCTTCACGGCGAACTTCCTCTGGATGTGCCAAGGCTATTACCGGCACTCGGAAGGCTATACGCCGGAATGGGAGGGGATGAAGGACTTCAAAGGCCGGATCGTCCATCCGCAGACCTGGCCGGAGGATCTCGATTACGCCGGCAAGAAGGTCGTCGTCATCGGCTCCGGCGCCACGGCCGCGACGCTGGTGCCGGCGATCGCGGCCAAGTGCGGTCACGTCACGCTGCTTCAGCGCTCGCCGACCTATTTCATTCCCGCCCGCAACGTAAACGACCTCGCCGACACGCTGCGTCAGCTGCAGATCGACGAAAGCTGGATCCACGAGATCGTGCGCCGCAAGATCCTGCACGATCAGGCGGTCTTTACGCGCCGCGCCTTCGAGGAACCCGAGGCCGTGACCAAGGAACTGCTGGGCGGCGTGCGCGCCTATCTCGGTCCCGACTACGACGTGGCGACGCACTTCACGCCGACCTATCGGCCATGGCGGCAGCGCATCGCCTACGTTCCCGACGGCGATCTCTTCAGGGGGATCCGGGCCGGTCACGCTTCGGTCGTCACCGACGAGATCGAGAAATTCACCGAGACCGGCATTCGCCTGAAGTCCGGCAAGGATCTCGAGGCCGACATCATCGTCACGGCCACGGGCTTCAATCTCAACGTACTGGGCGACATCGATTTCACCATCGACGGCAAGCCGCTCGACTTCGCCGATACGGTCACCTACCGCGGCATGATGTTCACCGGCGTGCCCAACATGGTGTGGGTGTTCGGATACTTCCGGGCGAGCTGGACGCTCCGTGCCGACCTGGTCGCCGACTTCGTGTGCCGCCTGCTCGCGCACATGAAGGAGAAGCAGGCGAAGAAGGTCGCCGTGGCGCTCAGGCCCGAGGACAAGGACATGCCTCTGCTGCCCTGGATCGACCCGACCAATTTCAATCCGGGCTATCTCATGCGCGGCATGCACCTCCTGCCCAAGCGCGGCGACAAACCCGAATGGCAGCACACCCAGGACTACTGGACCGAGAAGGACCAGTGGCCGGCAATCGACCTCGACGATCCGGTGTTCGTCTACGGGTGAACCTCTTCCGACCCTAGCGACGGATGAGGCGAACGACGTGGAGTTCGCCGGTTTCGGGCGCGGCCCAGGGTCGCCTGAACACGGTCTGCTTGGCCGTCGGGTTGGCATAGACCTCCGAGCCTAGCGCGTAGGGCGCCGGATAGTCTGCTGCATTCGGCAGACCGACGCTGAAGACATAGACCTCGCGCCCGGGCGGAACGTCGGCCAGGTCGAACACCATCGGCCGCGGCGCGTAGACTGCGGGTGGGCGGCTGTCCGTTGCCAGCAGGACTGCGTTGGCTGGCAGCAGGCGGTCGAGCTTGGTGAAGTCGTCGAAGAAGGCGACGTAGCGGTGGGCGAAGGCGCTCCGATCCTCGAGGCCGAAGGTCATCGCGGCGAACTGCCGGGTGTAGGCGGCCTGTCCCAGCATCCAGGGCACGATGCCGATGGCGACGGCGATCGTGGTCAGCCGCCTCCAGGCTGCGATCTGTGGAGGCAGGTAGAGAGCAAAGCAAATCGCCAGCCCGTACTGCAGCCCGCCCAGGAATCGCGCGTGATAGGGCAGCAGCCAGGCGATGATCAGGCATTGCCCGATCAGGAGGACCGCGCCCCATCGACGAACGGACAACGGCGTCGCGCCGGATATCAGGGCACCGATTGCACCCACCCAGACGAGGGGCGAGTAGCCGGCAAGATTGTCGAACAGCACCGCGGCCAGCGGTGACCGATTGGCTATCCGCGTCGATTCGGCGAACTCGGCGAATACCTCGGGCCGGAAAAGGCTCTCTCCAAACAACCCAGCCAGCAGCGGGCCGAAGGGCGAGCCTGTCCGGAGGTAGGTCCAGACCGTTAAGGGCGCACCCAGGATCAGCCAGGGTGCAACAGCGGCGGCAAGGATTCGAACCCATGCAGCGCCCGCTCTCGACGCACGGCTGGCGAAGAAGATCGCAAGCAGCGCCACCGCGCCGGCGACTGGGACGAGCGAGACCTTCGCGGAAGCAGCGCTCCACGCCAACAGCGACACCATGAAAGCGAAGCGTGCAGGACCGCAGGCGATCAGCAGCTTCTCGGCGAGGACCAGGGCAACCACGGCCGTCGCCAGCGACAGGTCGCCGAACGCGTGACTGCCGCCGGTCACATGGAAGACCATCGGATAGGCGCCGACAAGAAGTGCCGCCACCAGGCAATAGGCGACTGTATCGGCGATGCCGCGCTGGCGCAGCACGTTCCAGCCCAACCAAACCAGGGTCAGGCTCAGCATCCAGCTCACGATGTTCGGCGCGTCGGGATAGCCCAGCGCATGTAGCGGTGCCGCGAAAAACGCATAGGCCATCTGCGGCAGCACGGCCGACTCGATCGGTGCGCGATAGACCGTGAGCCCGTGGTCGGCCACGACGCGGGCCGGCAACAACATGTGATAGTAGAGTTCGTCGATCTTGCTGGAGGGAACGACGGCCGCCAGGAGATTCAAGCCGGCGGCTACCGCTGCGATGACAAGGGCGGTCTTGGGAATCGCGGGAAGAGCGTCCGCGCCGCGAACCGGCCGACAGAATAGCCAGCCCACGGCGCCGCCCGCGAGCGAGACGCCCCAGAGGACGATCAGGATGGTCGGGGTCGCGGCCTGGGCCATCGCGACGATCTGGACGGCGAGGCTGGTCGCCTGAAGGCCCAGCAGCACGGCGACGACCTGGGCAAACGGCGCCGGAAGCTCGGCGCGCAGCAGCCGCAGAAGCAGCAACCCGAGGCCCATGCAGCCCGCGAACGTCGACAGGCCGAGCAGGAGGACGACGGGCGCCGAATAGGCGCTGAGGGAGAGGAACGAGGTCAAGGACCGAACGTCGGGGGCAAGCCCTTTCCGAACCAGTCGGTTCGGCGGGCCAACAGATTAAAGTAGAGGATGTGCCAGATCGCGGCCATGCCGTCGCGCCAGCCGATCTTCTTGCCGTCTCCGCGGCTGCGCGGTGCGTAGGAGATCGGCAGCTCGACCAGGCGCACGCGGAGGCGCGCGATCTTGGCGGTCACTTCCGGTTCGAAGCCATAACGACGCGATTCGAGGCGGACGTTCTGGATGACGTCCGCCCTGAAGAACTTGTAGCAGGTCTCCATGTCCGTCAGGCGAAGGCCACTGAAAAGGTTGCTCATGCAGGTCAGCATCCGGTTGGCCAGATAGTGGATGCCACGGGACGGAGGCGGCACACCGGGCCTGAAGCGCGAGCCGTACACGACGTCGGCCTCGCCCGCGATGATGGGCGCGACGAGTCGCGCAATCTCGTTGGAATCATACTCGAAGTCGGCGTCCTGGATGCCAATAACGGTCCCGGTCGCGCGGGCAATGCCAGCCGCCACCGCGGCTCCTTTGCCGCGATTGGACGGCTGGTCGATGATCAGGACATCGTTCTTGAACGGAAACTGCCGGATGATCTGGCTGGACTGGTCGGCGGAACCGTCGTTCACGATCACGAGCTCGCACGGCCGAGGAAGCCGGACACGGTCGATCGCCGCGAGAAGTTCCACAAGGTGCGGCGCTTCATTGAATACCGGAATGATCAGGCTGATCTTGTCGGCCCAGGCTTTTGGCACCAGGAGTAACTACCAGATGGGGCGCGATTCGACACCAATTTGACAATCCGGCTGGCTCCCGCCGCCCCAGCGCATGCTAGCGTTCCCCGAGGAGGGCACCATGACCACAGCCACCGCAAAAACCCGCCGGCTCGGCAGCAGCGACCTCACGGTCTTTCCGATCGGGCTCGGCCTGATGTCGCTCTCGGGCGCCTACGGCAAGAGCGATGACTCAGAAGCGATCCGGGTCATTCACCATGCGCTCGATCGGGGTGTCACCTTGCTCGACAGCTCGGACATGTACGGCTGGGGCCACAACGAGACCCTGCTCGGCAAGGCACTGACGGGGAGTCGCCGCCGTCAGGCGATCCTCGCCACCAAGTTCGGCCAGACCCAGCAGCCCGGTGGCGCCAACGGCGTCGACGGTAGGCCGGAGTATGTGAAGGCCGCCTGCGACGCGAGCCTCAAGCGACTGGGAGTCGAGGTGATCGATCTCTATTACCAGCATCGCGTCGATCCCTCGGTGGCGATCGAGGAGACGGTGGGCGCCATGGCCGACCTGGTGAAGGCGGGCAAGGTGAGGGCGCTCGGCCTCAGCGAGGCGCGGCCGGAGACGATCCGCCGGGCGCATGCGGTCCATCCGATCGCGGCGGTGCAGAGCGAGTATTCGCTGCTCTTCCGGGTCGACGCCGAGAAGACGATCGAGACGACGCGCGCGCTCGGCATCTCCTTCGTCGCCTACTCGCCGCTCGGCCGCAGCCTGCTGACGGGGGCCGTGCGCCAGGTCGCCGACATTCCGGAAGGCGACGGCCGTGGCCGGCATCCGCGCTTCGCCGCCGACAATCTCGCGCGCAATCTCGAGAAGGTCGCCGCGATCGAAGCGGTGGCAAAGGCCAAGGGCTGCAAGCCGGGGCAGGTGGCGCTCGCCTGGCTGCTGGCGCAGGGCGCCGACATCGTGCCGATCCCGGGCACCAAGCATGCCGAGCGCGTCGATGAAAACCTGGCGGCGCTCGAGGTTGCCTTGTCGGCCGACGAGGTGGCGCGTCTCTCCGCGGCCCTGCCGCCCGGGACGGCGGCAGGCGCGCGCTATCCCGAGGGGGCAATGAAAGCCGTTTATCTTTAGGGATCTGTCGATATTTGACGCCCGTCAACGTCGGGCGTAGTCGATTGGCCTCCAGTACCGCCGCCTCGGCTTGATCAAAGGGAGACGAAATGTACAAGAATATACTCATTCCGACCGACGGTACCGTGCTGTCGGAGTCGGCGCTGGAAAAGGCTCTGGCGTTCGCCCGGGAGATCGGCGCCAAGGTCGTCGTGATGACGACTGTCGAGCCGGCGCCCATGCTGGTGACCGCATCTGTGCAGCTTGCCGAGACGCAGGGCCGGTATCATCAGCATGCCGTGGAACTGGCGGCGAAGCATCTCGACAAAGCCATGGGCGACGCCAAGGGCGCCGGGGTGGCCTGCGAGACCGTTCAGGTCGAACACGACCATCCCTACCAGGCCATCATCGAGACCGCGGCGAAGAAGGGATGCGACCTGATCGCCATGGCCTCGCACGGCCGGCGCGGCATCTCCGCCCTCGTGCTCGGCAGCGAGACCACGAAAGTGCTGACCCACAGCACGATCCCGGTTCTCGTCTTTCGCTGAAGGGCGGGGTGGGGCCGATGTTCGCTGATCGAGATTGCCGCTTTCTCGTCCAGGTACCCATCCAGATAGGACCGGCGAGGGGCCGTTGATGAAGCCATAGCACCGTCATACTGCAAGTACGGACTTGGTGAGGTCGTGGGCGGTGCAGACCGTCGCCCATTCGACCTTCACTCTGGCGAGGCCTCGTTGCGGGAACTGCTCGAATCCTCTTGGCTGTTTGGTTTATCCGAGCGCTGGCTCGACGGTTTGGTTTCGGAGCCTGTAGCGGCTTCGCCATCCGCCCCCTCTGAGCCTCGCGCGCATCGCCTTGGCGAACCGCCGCGACGAGTAAAGGCCGCTGGCACAGGCGTGCAGAAGAAGCGCCGGTAGCGGACGCGGATCATGCGGCGGCTGGCCGAGATAGATGCGGCAACTGCCGCTGATTGCCCCGGATCCAGGCTCTCGCGCACCAACGTCACAACAAACCGGCTCAGATGATCGGGCGGCACGTAATCCTGCACGCTCGGCGGCAGAAGCTGCGCTTCGTCAATCTTCCACGCACGAAACTGCTCGCTCATCACCCGCAGGAATCTGAGCCTTCTCTGCCTGGAAAGATGTTTTACGGACACCCTCCTGGTGGTTCTGTCATCGCGTGCACCTCGTCGAGCGTGAAGCGCTCGGTGATGTGCTGCGGACAGTTCCAATCGAATCCCTCGACTTTGATCAGGAAGCCGCGTTCAACACGGGCGCGGTAGTTCGGCAATTCCAGCCTGGACAGGGTCGCCTGGTCGTCTAGACCGACGATCTTCGCGCGCCCGAAGAGCTTCAGCCGCGCCTTGTTCGGATAGTCCATGAAGAACAACGACACACGGTCGTCGGTCATGAGGTTTCCGACGCTCACATACTGCCGGTTGCCGCGGAAATCCGCGAAGCCGATCGTCGTCCTGTCGAGCACGTGCACGAATCCCGTCGGCCCGCCGCGGTGCTGGATGTAGGGCCAGCCGGTCTCGCCGACCGTCGCCATGTAGAGCGAGTTCCGAGCTGAGATGAATCCGGCCTCCGCCTCGCTCAAGTGGTGGTTCGCGGCGTCCGGCGCATCCTCCATGCGGGCATACGACGCTCGGCTGCCCATTTTCTCCTGCACCTTCTTCACCGTCGGTGTGAAGGCGATCTTCGCAAAACGATGCGGCATCACATCCTCCTGCAGGCGAAAGCCTGCGTGTCAAAGCTCCGTTTCAAAGGCCGAAGTCGGACAGGCTCGGGTGATCCGCGGGTCGCGGCCCTTGCGGCCAGTGGAACTTCCGCTCACTCTCGCCGATCGGTTGATCGTTGATGCTCGCAAAGCGCAGACGCATCAGCCCGTGCTTGTCGAACTCCCAGTTCTCGTTGCCGTGGCTCCGGAACCAGTTGCCGACGTCATCGCGCCATTCGTACGCAAAGCGCACGGCGATGCGGTTCCCGGCGACGGCCCACAATTCCTTGATCAGGCGATACTCGATCTCGCGCGCCCATTTGCGCGTCAGAAATGCGACGATTTCGGCGCGGCCGACAGGAAACTCCGCTCGATTGCGCCAGCGGCTGTCTTCGGAATATGCGAGCGATACGCGCTCGGGATCACGCGTGTTCCAGGCATCCTCGGCCATCCGGACCTTCCGGAGGGCCGTGTGCCGCGTGAAAGGCGGCAGGGGTGGGCGGTCAGGCGACGGGATCGTTTCGATCATTGGCGTTCACTCTTCAGTTTCCGTCGGACGTCGGAGCGGGTATCCGCAGGACGTCTCCGCGGCGGGCCGGCCGCGCCGGAAGCGCGGTCGGCACGGGTGCCGCGAGCAGCAACGCGGCGAGCGTTGCGGCAGTACCGCGACCCGAAAGCTCCGCCATTGGATGACGCCTTTCGAGAGGCCCTGCACAACGCCGGAGTGGTACTGGTCCGGATCAGGCAGCCTTGTTCAAGTCGATCTTCGGGAAATCGATCTCGACCTGGGTCGCCTTGCCGAGCAAGTTGGTGAAGATGTTCATCGCGACGTGCGTGATGATCTCAACGACTTCGCCGTCGGAGTGACCGGCCGCGCGCACGGCATCGAACTCGGCCGTGTTCACCTGGCCGGTCTGCTCGACGAGGGCGCGGGCAAAGGTCAGCGCAGCTTCCGCCTTGGCATCGGCCGAACGGCCCAAGCGGTTCGCCAGCATTTCTTCGCTGTCCAGCCCGACCTTGCGGCCGATGGCCGTATGTGCCGAAACGCAGTACTGGCAGGCATTCTGCTCGGCGACGGCCAGTGCGATGCGCTCGCGCGTCAATGGATCCAGCACCCCGGCGCCCGCGATGCCATGGAGTCCGAGGAATGCGTTCAGCGCCGCCGGCGAATTGGCAAGCACGCGGATGAAGTTGGGCACCATGCCGAGGGCTGACTGGACGGCGTCCAGCAGCTGTTTGGCTTCTCCGGTAGCGGTCTGGGGGTCGATGACGGCAACGCGAGCCATGAGGTCACTCCTTGTCTGGTCTGGTGGGTCTGTCCGATGGAGCGGTGCTCGTCGGCGCCGCTTCGGCATTACTTGGCCCATTTTCATTTTCGAAATAATATGGTTATTGCGAAACAAATTGTTCCTTATGGAGGAATAATGGATCGCTTGCATGAACTCGAAGTCTTTGTCGCGGTTGCCGACGCCGGCAGTTTTACCAAGGCCGGAACCCGGCTTCGTCTGTCACCGCCTGCCGTGACCCGCGCAATTTCCGCGCTTGAGGATCGCCTCGGTGCCCGCGTCTTCAGCCGCACGACCCGCAGCCTGACGATCACCGATGTCGGCCAGCGCTTCCTGGAAGGCGCACGGCGCGTCCTTGTCGATCTGGATGCGGCCGAGAAGGAAGCGGTGGGCGAGACCGCGATGCCGCAGGGCCACCTCACGATTACCGCGTCCGTCACCTTCGGGCGGTCAGCACTGGCGCCGCAGGTCTGCGGCTTCCTTGGCCAACACCCCCGTGTGACGGCCTCCGTCGTTCTTCTCGACCGGATCGTGAACCTCGTCGAAGAGGGCGTCGACGTGGCCGTGCGGATAGGTCCCTTGCCGGATTCGAGCCTGATCGCCAAGCGGGTCGGTGCCGTGCGGCGCGTTCTGGTCGCGAGCCCCGACTATCTTGCGCGTCGCCAGACGCCCGCTTCGCCGGCGGAACTGAAACTTCACTCGGTGATCGCCTTCACCGGTCTCATGCCCAACCGGGAATTGCGCTTCGACAACGATCGAGGCGCCAAGGGTGTCATCATCAATCCGACATTCGAGATCAACGATGCGGCCGCTGCCATCGACGCCGCAGAGAAAGGCCATGGGATCACGATCGCACTTTCCTACATGGTTCACGAAAGGATCCGCGAGGGGAAGTTGGTTACGATCCTGGATGACTTCACGCCGCCGCCGAGGCCAGTTCATCTCGTCTATCCCCAGACACGGCTGGTCGCACCCAAAGTTCGGGCCTTTGTCGACTATGCGGCGCCACGCCTGAAGCTTGTATTGGCTCAACTCGACCTGACGGGTTCGTAGACATTTCCGACGGTATCTTTCGGACTGAGCCGGGTGCCGGACGCAGGTCCTGGCGTTCACTCCGGTCGATGGCCGTGCGCGCTCAGTCGCTCGTTGCAGGCAGTACGCCGGCATTGATCGTTTGCCGAAACTGGATCGGCGATGCGCCGGTATGCTTCTTGAAGGCGCGCGAGAAGTGGCTGCGGCTCGCGAAGCCGACCCGACTCGATACCTGATCGATCGAAAGAGTCCCGAGCTCCAGCAGCTCGACGGCGCGCTGCATGCGAATGTGATGAACCAAGCTCATCGGCGAGCGCGCGAAGGCCGCGACGAAACGTTCGGCGAAAGTGGACCGGCTCATCGATGCGGCGGCGGCGAGCGACTCCACCGAGTGGTCGGCGGCCGGATCGTCGAGGATGAGGTCGATCGCCCGCACTAGACGCCGATCCTTGAGCGCCATGAGCCAGGGCAGCGCTAGTTCGGCTTCTCTGGGAAGGCGCCTGAAGACGTGGACGAGGCACTGCGTCATCAGGGCGCTCGTCATGGTGGCGCTGCCGGAGACGGCGCTCGACTGCTCTCCGAAGATGCCCTCGAAGGCAGCGGGGATCTGCGGTATCCCGGACAGATCGACGACCAGCACTTCCCGGAGACGGTCGAACAATCCGAGCGAATGGCCATAGCGTGCGTGTATGACGCCGCAGGCGACGACCAGATCGGATGTCGAAGCCGATCCGGCGATGAATGATTGCACGGGCGGGCCTGCAGGCGTCGTGTCGATCCTCAGTTCGTCGCGAATGCTGCCCCCAGTCTCGAGCATGTGATCCGCCCGAGGCGGCACGACCACCAGCCATGCCGTCGCGATGGTTCGCGCCTCTCCATCCGGTCCGCGCACCGCACCCCGTCCCTTGAGCACGTAGTGGAGCATCACGTCCGGCGGCCCGGGTAGACGCATGCGCCAGCCAGAACTCAGTTGGCAGAGTGCGAACGGTTCGACGCGAACCGAGAGATTGGACAAGAGCCTGTCAACCAGCATGCCGCTTCATCTTTTCCGGGGCCGTCGCGGCCGATGGGCACGTGTAGCGGCGAGCGGCTCACATGGCCAGACGATCGAGCACGCCTTTCGGATCACTTCGCACCCGCACCCGCCCGATAGTCGGGGTCATCGGCAGTGGAGCCGTCAACGCTGAAACGAGCAATGTGGAGAAACGACATGAGCGATCATCACG
>Ga0082335_1006766_pt1 | contig 14435 bp, 15 predicted proteins | sample Subgrocontami58m_FD_72375 | JGI IMG/M metagenome (GOLD analysis project Ga0082335, IMG submission 72375) | Subsurface groundwater microbial communities from S. Glens Falls, New York, USA - GMW37 contaminated, 5.8 m (SPADES assembly) (version 2) ...
CTCCTCCATCATGGCGCGGCGCTGGCTGGACCAGGAGAAAGTGGACGCCATCGCCGATATTACGGGGTCCGCGGCGACGCTGGCGGTGGTCAAGATCGTCAAGGAAAAGAACCGGATTACCTTGGTTAGCGCCGGGGCAACGACGCGATTGACCAACGAGGACTGCACTGACCGCACGGTCCATTGGACCTACGACAGCTACGCTATGGCGAACGGCGCGGCTCGGGTGCTGACCGAGATGGGAGAAGATACTTGGTTTTTCATTACCATGGACTACGCCGCCGGCCACGCCCTGGAGAAGGATGCGACCGACGCGATCAAGGCGGCGGGGGGGAAGGTGCTGGGGGCGGTGCGGCACCCGTTTCCGGGGAGCGACTTCTCCTCGTATCTACTCCAGGCCCAGGCATCCGGAGCCAAAGTGATCGGCCTAGCCAACGCCGGGAGCGACATGGCCACCACCATCAAGCAGGCGGCTGAGTTCGGGATTTCCTCAAAGCAGCGCTTGGCTGCCACTATCATGATGATCACCGATATCCATAGCATGGGCCTGAAGACAACCCAAGGGATGGTGTTTGTCGATGGGTTCTACTCGGACTTGAACGACGAGACGCGTGCCTGGAGCAAGCGCTTCTTCGAGCGCCACAAGCGCATGCCCACCATGATCCAAGCGGGGATGTATTCCGTGGTGACGCACTATCTCAAGGCCATCAAGGCGGCGGGCACCGACGAGGCCGGCGCGGTAATGGCCAAAATGAAGGCTATCCCGGTGAATGACATGTTCGCCAAGAAGGGCAAACTGCGGGAAGACGGCCGGATGGTGCACGACATGTATCTCGTGCAGGTGAAGAAACCGGAAGAATCCAAGCAGCCGTGGGACTATTTGAAATTGCTCAAAGTGATTCCCGGCGACCAGGCCTTCTTGCCGCTGTCCAAGAGCGTTTGCCCGTTGGTTAAAAAGAAATAGGGGCTGCTCGCCCGTCGCAATATGCAAGCAAAGGAATAAGGCCATGAGCAAGACGATGGCTCACTTGTTCGGATCTTCCGTAATGCGACTGTTTTGACTAGGGGGGAGATGCATGGGCTGGCAGCAGAAGTACGGTGACAAGATAATCAGCGCGGAGCAAGCAGCCAAGCTGGTTAAATCCGGCGCTTTGGTTCGTCTGTCGGTCGGCAAGGCGTCTATTCCAAGTTTCATTTTTTTCAAGCGATACACCCTTCAGGAGGCTGACATGAGATTATCGAAAAAAACCCTAACTGCCGCAGTGTGCGCGGCTTGCATTGCGGCGCCCGCCGCTTGGGCGCAAACCGGCAAGATTTCCAACGGCGTGGTCAAGATCGGAGTCATGACCGATCTAAGCGGGCTTTACGCCGACCTATCCGGGCCAGGATCGGTGCTAGCGGCTAAGATGGCCGCCGAAGATTTCGGCGGCAAGGTGCTGGGGGCGCCCATCGAGGTGATTTCAGGAGATCTCCAAAATAAACCGGATGTCGCTTCCAGCATAGCGCGGCGTTGGCTGGATCAGGAGAACGTGGACATGGTCACGGACCTTACGGGATCGGCGGCGGCGCTGGCAGTGGTCAAGATCGTTAAGGAAAAGAACCGGATTGCCATGGTTTCTAGTGGTGGGACGACGCGATTGACCAACGAGGACTGCACTGACCGCACGGTTCACTGGGCCTACGATACCTATGCTTTGGCCAACGGCTCGGCGCGGGCCCTGACTCAGGAAGGGGCCAAGACCTGGTTTTTCATCACTCCCGACTACGCCTTCGGCCATTCCATGGAGAAAGACGCCAGCGAAGCCATTGTAGCGGCGGGAGGCAAAGTGCTGGGGTCGGTCAAGCACCCTTTCCCCGGCAGCGACTTTTCTTCCTTTCTCTTGCAAGCCCAGGCATCGGGAGCCCAGGTCATCGGTCTCAATAATGCCTCAAGCGATCTGATCACCACCATCAAGCAGGCGGCGGAGTTCGGCATCGCGCCCAAGCAGCGTCTGGTCGGGATGATCTTCATGATCACCGACATCCACAGTATCGGTCTTAAGGCGACCCAGGGGATGGTCTACACGGACGCCTTCTATTGGGACATGAACGGCGAGACGCGGGCCTGGAGCAAGCGTTTCTTCGAGCGTCAGAAGCGCATGCCCACCATGATCCAAGCGGGGGTATATTCTGCCGTGACCCATTACTTGAAAGCCATCAAGGCATCCGGCACCGACGAAGCGGGGGTGATAATGGCTAAGATGAAGGCTACCCCTGTGAACGACTTTTTCGCCAAGAATGGGAAGATCCGGGAGGATGGCCGGATGGTTCACGACATGTATCTCATGCAGGTCAAGAAACCGGAAGAATCCAAGCAGCCATGGGATTACCTGAAGTTATTGAAGGTGATCCCTGGGGATCAGGCATTCCAGCCCCTTTCCAAGAGCCGGTGTCCGCTGGTCAAGAAGTAGCCGAAAAGAGGGAAAGCGGCAGTGTTCGAGTGGCTGGGCATCACTCCCCAGGGGCTGTACGGCCAGCTCCTAGTGGGGCTCATCAACGGATCCTTCTATGCCACCCTGAGCCTGGGGCTGGCGGTGATTTTCGGGTTGCTGAACATCGTCAATTTCACCCACGGGGCCCAGTACATGATGGGAGCCTTCGTGGCGTGGATGGGACTGACCTATTTCGGGATCAATTATTGGTGGTCCCTCATCCTCGCACCGCTGGCCGTGGGAGTGGTCGGCATCATTCTGGAGTTGACGCTGCTACGCCGGCTTTATCAGATGGATCATCTTTACGGTCTGTTGCTCACTTTCGGCTTGGCCCTCATCATCGAGGGAGGGTTCCGCCAGGTCTTCGGGATTTCCGGCGAGCGCTATGAGATTCCCGAAGCGTTGACCGGCGCCACCAACCTGGGGTTCATATTTCTTCCCAATTACCGGGCCTGGGTCGTAGCCGCTTCTATGGTGGTCTGTTTTCTTGCCTGGTTCGTCGTAGAGCGCACCAAGCTCGGTGCTTACCTGCGTGCCGGTATCGAGAACCCGCAACTGCTACAGGCCTTCGGGGTCAACGTGCCGGTGCTGGTGACCCTGACTTACGGTTTCGGTGCAGCCCTGGCGGGCTTTGCCGGGGTGCTGGCGGCGCCGATTTTCCAGGTCAATCCGGTGATGGGATCCAACCTGCTCATCGTGGTGTTCGCCGTGGTGGTGATCGGCGGCCTAGGGTCCATCATGGGCTCTATCCTGACCGGCTTGGGACTCGGGCTGATCGAAGGTCTCACCAAGGTGTTCTATCCGGAGGGCTCATCGGTCGTGATTTTCGTGATCATGGCCGTCATCCTGCTTATCCGCCCCGCCGGCTTATTCGGCAAGGAAAAATAACGTGAAGCTTGGCAAAACCGCCATCGGGTTCGTGATTCTGGTTGTGGCCGGGCTGGTGGCGCCCTTCCTCATCTACCCCGTGTTTCTGATGAAGGCGCTGTGCTTCGCTCTGTTCGCCTGCGCTTTCAATTTGCTGTTGGGTTACACCGGGTTGCTGTCCTTCGGCCACGCGGCGTTTTTCGGTTCGGCTTCCTATGTCACCGGCTATGTCATCACTCAGCTCGGTTTTCCCGTGGAACTGGGGATACTGACGGGAACCGCTTTTGCCTTCGGGTTGGGCGCCGTGTTCGGCAGCCTGGCGATTCGCCGGCAGGGGATTTATTTCGCCATGATTACTCTGGCGTTGGCCCAGATGGTGTTTTTTCTGTGCTTGCAGATCAAGGCCACCGGCGGTGAAGACGGTTTGCAGGGGATCCCGCGCGGTTTCCTGTTGGGTTTCATCGACCTTTCCGACACCCTGAATATGTATTATTTCGTGTTAGGGATATTTTTGTTCGGATTTTTTCTGATTTATCGGGTCGTTCATTCGCCCTTCGGGCAAGTACTCAAGGCGATCCGGGAAAATGAGCCACGGGCGGTGTCCCTGGGCTATGACGCCGACTGGCACAAGCTGTTGGCGTTCATCTTGTCCGCCGGGTTGTCGGGGCTGGCGGGGGCGACGAAATCGGTGGTGTTCCAACTGGCTTCCCTGACCGACGTGCATTGGGGGATGTCGGGAGAAGTGGTGCTGATGGCCCTGGTGGGGGGGGTCGGAACCATATTCGGTCCCGTTGTGGGCGCCCTTATCATTGTTACCATGGAGAACTATCTGGCTGGCTTCGGCTCCTGGGTGACCATCATCATGGGGACGGTTTTCGTGGTCTGCGTCTTGGTTTTCCGCAAAGGGATCGTCGGCGAGCTGAATGCCCTAATCAAGCGATAGCCGGCATTGCTGTAGTCATTTTTGTAAGAGTGCTTGCCCGCCGGTGAAGAAATGAGCCTGCGTCCGGAATTAAAAAATCACTTCAGTACTTTCCCAGGATCCGATGAACAAAACTTCCAAGATCTCATTACAAAATGAGGGGATATCCCCCAAGGGGACTTTCCCCTCAAGGGGGATCGAGACCTTCGGGGCGCATCCCCTTGCTCCCCTAAGTCAGGGACCGTTTCGGTAATTCTGAAACGGCCCCTAAAGCTACTTGCTCAGGTAGCGCATCGCGCGCTCCAGCCCCCCGATGGTGATCGGGTACATGCGCGCTTCCATGATCTCGCGGATGACGGCGACCGACTGGCGATAGGGCCAGAGTTGCTCGGGGTTCCGGATTGAGCCACACCGCTTTCCGATAGACGTCGAGCATGCGCCGCATCCACACCGCGCCGGCCTCGTCGTTGGTGTATTCGATCGAGCCGCCCGGCTGCAGGATTTCGTACGGGCTCATGGTGGCGCAGAAGCAGGAACGGCCAAGGCGGCGTGGGATAGGGCTGTAGATTGTCAATCCGTAGGCTAGATCGGGCGACAATCTTTCGGCAGGCAGGGCCGACCTGAAGATCCGTCCTCCTCGTTCACGCAGACCAGGGATTCTCCGGTCCACTCACTCCATCTTCTTTGAGTTACTATAACGTCAATCCGATGATCCCGAATTGCCGATCATTGCCAACGAGAAACGGCTCCGGAAGGTCGAGGACGGGTAGCACAGCAACGGACGAGGCAGGATCATGAACAAGCAGAACGAGCAAGCGATTATCGAGAAGATCAAGGGGCTTCCGCCCGAACGGGTAGCGGAAGTGGAGGATTTCGTCGATTTTCTGCGCACGCGTAGCGATGATCAGCGACTAACTCAAGCCGCGACGAAAGCCTCCGCGCCCGCATTCAACAAGGTCTGGGACAATCCAGACGATGCCGGCTACGACAAATTGTAGACAGCGCTAAGCCATGCCCGTCTACGGTTTCGGCGACATCGTGCTCGTCCCGTTCCCCTTCACCGATCAATCCGGCGCCAAGAAGCGGCCTGCAGTTGTCGTCGGCGGGGCCGCCCACAACCAGACGCGGCGCCGCCGCAGCGCGGCAGCGACCAATCCGTTTTCTCAGTTTTCTCAGGTTTGTTGCAAGTTTTTCCACAAACACGTAATATACGTGTTGTTACTTATTACTCGTTGATTGATTGTATAAGTTATGAAGCAAAATTTGACTGTTTCAATCCGCCGCGAGCTACTGCAGCACGCCCGCGCGCTGGCTGCGCAGCGGCGCACGAGCGTCTCGGGCCTGCTCGCGGAAGAACTCGAAAAGCAGGTCAATCAAGCGCGCACCTACGCATCGAATCGCAGAAAGGCGCTCGCGCTACTTAAACAGGGACTGCATCTTGGCGGCCAGGGCATCGCAAACCGCGAAGCGCTCCACGACCAGGCTCGTCTTCGTTGACACCAACATCCTAGTGTATGCGCACGACCTGGATGCGGGAGACAAGCGCCGCACCGCAGCCGCGCGGCTAGAGCGCCTGTGGGATGAACAGGCCGGCACGCTGAGCGTTCAGGTGCTGCAGGAATTCTTCGTCAACGCCACGCGCAAGATAGCCAAGCCAATCGCTACGACGCAAGCCCGTGAAGTCATCCGTCTGTATCGCGCCTGGGTACGCCAGGACACTTCGGCGGACACGGTGGTTCGCGCCACCGAGATCGCCGAGCTGGCGCGCCTTTCCTTCTGGGACAGCCTGATCGTCGCCGCGGCCGAGGAAGCCGGCTGCGAGGAATTGCTGAGCGAAGACATGGGACACGGGCAGCAGGTTGCGGGGGTGCGGATCGTCAACCCGTTCGCTTGATTCGAATGCTTGGCGGTTTAAGACCGATAGCGTAACCACGCCGCGCCGTTCTCGTTTTGGCGGCCCCGCCCGCTAAACACGGGGCAAGCTGCTCGAGCTTGGATTTCGCTCCGAAGTGTTCAAGCTTCCGGTTGCCGAGGGCGCGCTCTCCGAGCAGCTTGCCGCGGCGATGCTCGCCTGGCGGCACAGCGGGTTTTCCGCCCACAACGGCGTGCGTGTTCGCGCCCACGACGCCGATGGCCGCAAAAAGCTCGCGCAGTACATGCTGCGCGCGCCATTCTCGCTGGAAAAGATGAGCTACGACGCGCAAAGCGGCATGGTCATCTACCGCTCGCGCCTGCACAAGGGGCTGAAACGCAATTTCCAGCTTATGCCCGGCGCGCAATGGCTGGAGCTGCTTTGTCGCCATATCCCCGACCGGTTCGAACATCTGGTGCGCTACTTCGGCTGGTAATCCAACCGGGTCCGGGCCAAACGGGCGCGCACGGACGGCGATTCCCCCGTGGAGCAGGAACCGCAGGATCGGGACGCGGTGGCCGCTCGCGCGAGGTCGTCGTGGGCACGCTTGATTCACAAGGTCTATGAAGTCGATCCCATGCAGTGTCCGAAATGCCACGGTCCGATGCGCGTGATCGCACTTATTGAGGATGAAGCGGTCATCCGTCGAATCCTGGAACACCTGGGCCTTTGGGTGCCACGGCATCTGGCCCAATCCGCACGCTCGCCGCCTGTGAGGCAGCCAGACGCAGGTGCGCCGACGCAGACGCAAGACACGTGGACCTACCATCCGGTACCCGACATTGCCCAGTAGTTAACCAATAATACCGTTCGAAATGCCGGTGATTTGCCGTAAGGGAGGAGCCTGGAATGAACATAACACCTATATGCGCAAGCCGGGATCCAACTTAGGTCATCCCACTTACGTCGGCAGCGTTATTTCAGGTTGCCCGGCGGATTGAATTTCCTATCGCTTTATTTGCTCAGGTAGCGCATCGCGCGCTCCAGCCCCCCGATGGTAATCGGGTACATGCGCGCTTCCATGATCTCGCGGATGACGGCGACCGACTGGCGGTAGGGCCAGAGCTGCTCGGGCTCCGGATTGAGCCAGACCGCTTTCCGATAGACGTCGAGCATGCGGCGCATCCACACCGCGCCGGCCTCGTCGTTGGTGTATTCGATCGAGCCGCCCGGCTGCAGGATTTCGTACGGGCTCATGGTGGCGTCGCCGACGAAGATCAGTTTGTAGTCGTGCGCGTACTTGTGCATGATGTCCACGGTCGGGGTGCGCTCGGAGTGGCGGCGGCGGTTGTCCTTCCATACGTAGTCGTACAGGCAGTTGTGGAAGTAGAAATATTCCATGTGCTTGAATTCGGTCTTGGCCGCGGAAAACATTTCCTGGCACAGCTTGACGTGGTCGTCCATCGAGCCGCCGATGTCGAAAAACAGCAGCACCTTGACCTTGTTGTGGCGCTCGGGCCGCATCAGGATGTCCAGCATGCCGGCCTTTTTTGCGGTGGAACTGATGGTCTCGTCCAGGTCGAGCTCTTCGGGCGCGCCGTCGCGGGCGAAGCGGCGAAGGCGTCTCAGCGCGATCTTGATGTTGCGCGTTCCGAGCTCCACCTGGTCGTCCAGGTTCTGGTATTCGCGCTTGTCCCACACCTTGACCGCCGAGCGGTTGCGCGAGCCCTCCTGGCCGATGCGCACGCCCTCGGGGTTGTATCCGTAGGCGCCAAAAGGCGAGGTGCCGGCGGTGCCGATCCATCTGCTACCGCCCTGGTGCCTGCCTTTTTGTTCTTCCAGGCGTTTTTTGAGCGTTTCCATGAGCTTTTCCCAGCCGCCCATGGCCTCGATCTTGGCTTTTTCCTCCGGGCTCAGGTTGAGTTCGGCCATCTTTCGTAGCCATTCGAGCGGAATGTCCGCCTCTACACCCATGATCGCCTCGACGCCATTGAAATACTCGCCGAAGGCGCGGTCGAACTTGTCGAAATTCGCCTCGTCTTTGACCAGACAGGTCCTCGAGAAATAGTAGAAATTATCGATCGAAGAGCCGACCACGCCCTTTTGCATGCCCTCGATCAGCATGAGGTATTCCTTGGTCGTGACCGGGACCTTGGCGTCTTTGAGCTTGAGGAAGAAATCGATCAGCATGATTAGTCCGGCGCTAGCCGCGATCTGCTGTTGCGGTCATCGATTCTGCCGCGACATGAATATCAGCCGCTCGAACAGATGCACATCCTGTTCGTTCTTGAGCAGCGCGCCGTGCAGCGGCGGGATGATGGTTTTCTTGTCCTTGCTCCTCAGGGCTTCGGGCGAAATGTCGTCGGCGAGCAAGAGCTTCAGCCAGTCGAGCAGTTCGGAAGTCGAAGGTTTTTTCTTCAGCCCCGGCACCTCGCGCACCTCGAAAAACACCTCCAGCGCTTCGCGCAGCAGATGCTTCTTGATGCCGGGGAAGTGCACGTCGACGATTCTTTCCATCGTTTCCTTGTCGGGGAAGCGGATGTAATGGAAGAAGCAGCGCCGCAGGAACGCGTCGGGGAGCTCTTTTTCATTGTTGGAAGTGATGAACACGATCGGCCGGTGCTTGGCTTTGACCAGTTCATGCGTCTCGTAGACGTAGAATTCCATGCGGTCGAGTTCGCGCAACAGGTCGTTGGGGAACTCGATGTCGGCTTTGTCGACTTCGTCGATCAGCAGCACCACGGGTTCGTCGGCGTTGAATGCTTCCCATAAGGTGCCCTTGACGATATAGTTATTGATGTCGTGCACGCGCTGGTCGCCCAACTGGGAATCGCGCAGCCGCGATACGGCGTCGTACTCGTACAAGCCCTGCTGCGCCTTGGTGGTGGATTTGATGTGCCACTCGAAAATCGGCAGCTTGAGCGCCTTGGCCACTTCCTCCGCAAGCATGGTCTTGCCTGTTCCGGGCTCGCCCTTGATCAGCAGCGGCCGCTGCAGCGTGACGGCGGCATTGACGGCGAGGGTGAGGTCGTCGGTCGAGATGTAGTTGGCGGAACCGTGGAAACGCATGACAATATCCTGAAATGAAAGATGCATTATACGACGGTTGCCGGTGTTTGCGCGCGCGCCGGATTGAACCTGGGAGCGTTGAGGAAAGAAGCGATAGACGGGGGGGTGGGAGTTCCCAAAGCGAGCCGATCTGTTTGGTTCCGGCCAGACCGGGCCGGAGATCGGAGAAACAGGAGCGGACCGGCGAGTCGTACTCCCCGTTTCTCACGCCTCACGGGTCTTGGCTTTGTATTCGCACAAATCCTCGATCAGGCACTGCGGGCACTCAGGCTTTCTTGCCTTGCACACATAGCGTCCGTGGAGGATCAGCCAGTGGTGGGCGTACCGGCGGAACTCCGGCGGCACGAACTTCATCAGCTTGCGCTCGACCTCAAGCGGATTCCTGCCCGGAGCGATGCCGGTGCGGTTGGAGAGGCGAAAAATATGCGTGTCCACGGCGATGGTCGGATGGCCGAAGGCGATGTTCAGCACCACGCTGGCGGTCTTGCGTCCGACGCCGGGCAACTGCTCCAGCGCCTCGCGCTCCTGCGGCACCTTGCCCGCATGCCGGTGCTGCAGCAGCTCGCAGGTGGCGAGAATGTTTTTCGCCTTGGTGCGGTACAGGCCTATGCGCTTTATGTGGGCGATCAGGCCGTCCGTGCCGAGAGCGAGCATTGCTTCAGGCGTGTTCGCGATCTGGTACAGGCCGCGCGTGGCCAGGTTTACGCTCTTATCGGTCGCCTGGGCCGACAGGATCACGGCGATCAGGAGCTCGAACGGCGTGCGGTATTCGAGCTCACCGCGCGGCGCGGGATTGGCTTTGCTGAAGCGCCCGAAGATTTCCCGTCGTTTTGCCGGATTCATCGTTTCTTCGCCGCGGCGTGGCGCGCTTCTACGGTTGCGATCTCGGCCCGGACCTGCGACGGGAGTTCGTCGGTGCTCCGCGGCGCGATGCCGGCCTTTCTCGCTTTGGCGCGATCGAGCGCGGCAAGGATGATCGCTTTCTTGGCCTCCGGTGTCGGCTGCAGCCGCTTTTCCTGGGCTTTGCGCGCAAGGCGTTCGGCGCGCTCGGCCAGGTCTTGTTCAAGGCGCAAGCGACGGAAGCGAAAGCGTGCGCGCGCCGCATCGGCCATTTCCTGGGTCCAGGGCGCCTGCGCCTCGGGCAGGGGCAGCATGTCGATACAATCCACCGGGCAGGGCAGGACGCACAAATCGCAGCCGGTGCACAGCCCGGCGATCACGGTATGCATCAGCTTGGCTGCGCCGACGATGGCATCGAACGGACAGGCCTGGATGCACAGGGTGCAGCCGATGCAGTATGCCTCGTCGATGAATGCGAGCGTGCGTGCCTGCTCCGCGCCGTTGGCCGGGTTGAGCGGCTTGGCGCTTTGCTGAAGCAGCCGAGCGAGCTTGCTGATGCCGGCTGCGCCGCCGGGCGGGCACTGGTTGATATCGGCTGCGCCCGCCGCAATGGCCTCGGCATACGGCATGCAAGCGCTATATCCGCACTTGGCGCACTGGGTCTGTGGCAGCAGGGCATCGATTTGCTCGGCGAGCATGCCCTCGGTCATGGCGCGGCCTCAGACATGGCGCGCAGAATTTCGCCGATCAGTTCCGGGCCGCGATAGATGAAGCCGGTGTAGATCTGCACCAGGCTCGCGCCGGCGCGAAGCTTGGCGCGCGCATCGTCGGCACTCATCACGCCGCCCACGCCAATGATTGGCAGCTTGCCGTCGAGCAGTCGCGCGAGCTTGCGGATGATTTCGGTCGAGGCAGCGCCGAGCGGTGCTCCGGACAGCCCGCCGCTTTCCTCAGCGTGCCGCAGGCCGGCTACCGCTGCGCGCGCTACCGTTGTATTGGTGGCGATGACGCCGTCCAGTTTGTGCTTGAGCAGGCATTTGGCAATCGCCCCGAGTTGCGCGTCGTCCAGGTCCGGCGCGATCTTGAGCGCGAGGGGCACATAGCGCCCGTGCGCGTCCGCCAGGCGCATTTGCTCGGTTTTCAGTTTTCCGGCGAGCGCGCCGAGTTCGTCCGCGCCCTGCAACTGGCGCAGGTCCTTGGTATTGGGCGAGGAAACGTTCACCGCCACATAACTTGCGTGCGCGTAGACCTTCGCCAGACAGAACTCGTAGTCGTCGGCGGCGCGCTCGATCGGCGTGTCGAAATTCTTGCCGATATTGATGCCGAGCACGCCGCGGTAACGCGCCCGCGCGACGTTGGCGAGCAAACGCTCGACGCCATGGTTATTGAAGCCGAGGCGGTTGATCAGTGCCTGCGCTTCGGGCAGGCGAAACATGCGCGGTTTCGGATTGCCCGGCTGCGGTCGCGGCGTGACCGTGCCGATCTCGATGAAGCCGAAGCCCATGGCCGCAAGTGCGTCGATGTACTCGCCGTTCTTGTCCAGGCCGGCGGCCAGGCCGAGAGCGTTGGGGAACTCCAGGCCCATGAGTTTGACGCTGCGCGCCGGACCGGCATCGGCCAGGAGCGAAGCCATGCCGGTGCGCTCGATCAGCTTGAGCGAGGCGAGGGCGAACTCATGCGCGGTTTCGGGATCCATCCCGAACAGAAACGGGCGTGCCAGGGAATACAGCATGGGGCGATTTTACAGGGAGAGGGGAATTGAGGGGCGAGGTGCTGTGTACGGCGTCTGGAGTACCAATGCATGTCGCCAGTAGCCATTGCGCGCGCTCGCGCGCCAACCGTGTTTTTGGTGCGGATGAAAAGCGCATCCGCACCAAAAACACGGTTATGGATAAAAGCAACCGCAGCTTGGGTTTGCTTTTATACAAGATCGTCGATCCGCGCGGACGGGCCGCCGTCCGCGCAAGTTCGATCGCCGCAGCCCGATGTATTTTCCTGCATATGCGGATGTCGGCGTGCGACCATTGCGCGCTCCGCGCGCCAACCCTGTTTTCCGGACGGATGAAAAGCACATCCGTCCGGAAAACAGGGTTAGGGATAAAAGCAACCACGGCTTGGCGTTGCTATTTTCGGAACAAGCGCAACTCTGCAACAACGGGGGGCGCGATTTATGTTGCTGCGTATAAAATCCCCGGGCGGAACGATATCTAATCGAGGTCTTTGTCGCCGAGGCCGCGCCACTCGCCGTCGATCAATCCCTCGATTGGCTGGAAATTGGCTTTGTAGGCCATTTTCCGGCTGTTTCTGATCCAGTAGCCGAGATAGAGGTAGGGCAGTCCGAGGCTGCGGCATTGCTCGATCTGCCACAATACGTTGTACGTGCCGAAGCTGGCGGCGACGCCGGGCTCGAAGAAGGTGTAGACCGAGGATATCCCGTCTTCGAGGATGTCGACAATGGACACCATCATGAGCTTGCCCGCATCGCGAAACTCGATCAGGCGCGTGTTGGCGCGGCTTTGCAGCAGGAAATGCGAATACTGGTCGCGGCTGTCCTGGTCCATGCCGCCGCCGGAATGGCGGTGGGCCTGGTAGCGCAGGTAGAGCGCATAGTGCTCGTTGCGAAAACGCAGGCTTTGCGAGATGGCGTCGAGCGCGGCGTGGCGCTTGCGCGCGCGGCGTTGCGCGCGCGTAGGCTCGAACTGCGCTACCGGGATGCGCACTGGCACGCAGGCGCGGCAGGCGTCGCAGTAGGGGCGGTAGGTAAAGATGCCGCTGCGGCGAAAGCCGGCCTTCACCAGCCCGCCGTAGACTTCATTGGAGATCAGGTGGCTGGGGGTGGCAACCTGGGAGCGCGCCAGCTTCGCCGGCAGATAGCTGCAGGGATAAGGGGCAGTCACGTAGAACTGCAGTACCGAGTGCGGCAGATCGTTAAGCAGCGACATCGTTATCCGTCCCCGGGGCGTCCCACTTCGTTGGCGTCACGGCATAGTCTACCAATTCCCGCAGTCTTAGTGAAAAATTGCTGCGCGGGATTGAGCGCGCCCCCAGGCTGGCGAGGTGCCGCGTATGCATCTGGCAATCGATCATGCCGTAGCGCTGGCGCTCAAGACGCCGCACTAGATGCACCATGGCCATCTTGGATGCGTCGCGCACCTGGGTAAACATGGACTCGCCGTAGAACATGCGGCCTATGGCCACGCCGTACAAGCCGCCCGCCAGTTCGCCTTCGATCCAGGTTTCCACCGAGTGGGCGTAGCCCTGCTCGTGCAAGCGCTGATAGGCGGCGCGAATGTCATCGGTGATCCAGGTGCCCGAATCACCCGCACCCGGGCCGGCGTGATCAGCGCCCCTGGCAGCGCAGCCCTGCATGACCGCTTCGAAAGCGCTATCGAAACGAATTTCGTAGTGGCGGTTGCGCAGGGTCTTGGCAAGCGAACGCGAGACCTTCAATTCGGTCGGAATGAGCACCATGCGCGGGTCGGGGCTCCACCAGAGAATGGGCTCGCCGTCGGAATACCAGGGGAAAATACCTTGGCGGTAGGCGGCGAGCAGGCGCTCGGGGGACAGATCTGCGCCTGCGGCGAGCAGGCCGTTGGGGTGTTTCAGTGCGCTTGCCAGCGGCGGGAACGGATCATCGCGTTCAAGCCAGGGAATCATGGATGCAGTGCAAAGTTAAATGCATGGTTCGATACGCGGACGCTGATTCTTATTGCATGCGGCACGCTAGCACAAGGTGGTTCAGTGCGTCCATGACTCCCGAGGGGATACAAACCCGGCAAACCCGGCAAACCCGGCGAAAGGCTTCTTATATACCGCGTCTTCTATACCGTCGCATGCGAAGAGCGGTCATTGCGCGCTACGCGCGCCAACCGTGTTTTTGGTACGGATGAAAAGCGCATCCGTACCAAAAACACGGTTCCGGATAAAAGCAACCACGGCTTGGGGTTGTTTTTATCCAAGATCGCCGAGTGCGTGCGGATACGCTTTTCATCCGCGCGCAATCGGTGATCCGCGCGGACGGCTTCTTGTCCGCGCAACATCGCAGCCTTGCGACAACGGAAGGCGCGATTTGAATAGCCAAGTATAATGCGCGAAATATCTTCAAATGAGCTCTACGTCTCGCGGGTCCGCCCCGCGATTCGATTAATGCCAACCTTGCGGGAGGGAGTCTTGGAAAACCTGAAATCGGGGGCTGACGTACTGTTCATCCTGCTCGGCGGGATCATGGTGCTCGCCATGCACTCGGGCTTTGCATTTCTCGAGCTGGGCACGGTGCGCTGGAAGAACCAAGTCAATGCGCTGGTAAAAATCCTCGCCGATTTTGCCGTGTCCACCATCGCCTATTTTTTCATCGGTTACGGCATCGCCTACGGCGTGGGTTTTCTCACCGGGGGGGAGCAGGTGGCGCCGCACA
>Ga0082335_1006767_pt1 | contig 14433 bp, 16 predicted proteins | sample Subgrocontami58m_FD_72375 | JGI IMG/M metagenome (GOLD analysis project Ga0082335, IMG submission 72375) | Subsurface groundwater microbial communities from S. Glens Falls, New York, USA - GMW37 contaminated, 5.8 m (SPADES assembly) (version 2) ...
AACCGGTGAAGCACACTCTTTAGCATCTATCGCCCGCCGATTAAATGATATGGGAGTTCCGAGTTTAGAGGAATCCGCAGATCGCAAATTACAGGAGCGACGAAAGGCGAAAGGATTGACAGAGGGGCGCGGGGCGCATAAAAGACCGATCAATAAACGATGGCGACTCGATGCAATTGCTCACTTTCTCCATAGCGAAACTTATGTCGGAGTATGGCGGTACGGAAAGAAAACTTACGATCAACAAAATCGGACGGTAATCGTTCATCCCAAAAGTGATCTGCTTGCCTTAGAAGTTCCGCCTGTTGTTTCGCGGGATGATTGGGATGCAGCACAGGCACGGCTAGATGACAATCGCACATCAAAGCGAGGCGAACCAAAACACCACTATCTTTTGAGTAGTGGGCGGGCGATTTGTGGTTGTTGTGAAAGAAAAATGTCAGGTACTACATCGCGTCATGGGAAGTATCAGTATTACCGATGTCCAAGAAGGTCTTACGGAAATAGCGCAAGCAAACATAACATCTCATGCCCAATGACCCAAACTTTTCGCGTCGATCATGTGGACAGTGCTATTTGGGAATGGATTAAATCTTTCTTGAAAGACCCAAAGTCTCTTAATCAAAAGTTGAATCTCTCGCGCCAGGAACGCGACAAGAAGAATAAGCCACTATATGAGCGCTTGAAAGTTGCAGATGATCTGCTCGCAGAGAATCAGGCACAGCTAGACCGGATGCTCGATTTATATCAGGTTGGCAAGTCCAAAGAAACAAAAGAGGCAGTGAGCGATCGTATAGAACGATTGCGAGAGACGGTCAACAAATTGAAACGTGAGAGGGCAGAGTTGAACGCAAAACTTGAAGCGCAAACGATCACCGCCGAACAGATACGGGAGATCGAGTCATTTGCGGATGTGATGCGAGAAGAAATTGACCTAGCCGATCAAGACTTTAAAGCGCGGCGGTATATGATCATCCGCTTGAATACAACGGCAACGCTAACAATAGAGGACGGCGCGAAGGTGGCGCACGCTAGTTGTCTCATTGGCAAAAAGCGTTTATCGCTATCGTCGGATAGTATTTAAAATAGAACGGGTCTGACTCTCTCATCAGACCCGTTCGGGGAACGTTTACCATGTCTCTATTCAATTGTAACGGCAGTGGCACGGCGTGTGTACGTGTTCGTATGGAGAAGGCAGTTTAGCTGCTTATGCCTGTTAGTCTTGAATGCGCCCATACACATACACGGGCGCGACTGATACGGCTCTCCGACGAACCTGCCGACTCAACACCTTATGTGCCAAATATCGGGGACGTGGTAAACGATATGCAACGCGCGTTCTCGGTGACTCGGTTATCTGTATCATACGGAGCCGCCCTGCCAGTTGACGGATGATCACAGACCCGTGGTGGACACTCCCTCTCTCTGGAGTGCTTACGTCGAAACGCGCGCGTTGGTAAAGAACAGGTACGACTCTGTAATAGCACTGATTGGATCGGGCGGTGACTATCGTTTGTCACCCAGATCACATGACACTTATCACGTCAGATCATTTGAGTGTGAATCAAGTTGATCACAAAAATAAAAGTGGCTTGCGCCACAATCCCCCAACCATGACCTTGTATCGCTAAATTTTTTTCGCCGAGCAGCAACGCCAGTGCCAGCCCCAAGATGACACATAGAATAGAAAAAATGATCGCCATCCACAAGAAATTGCTCAGCAGATTCGTTTCGCGTTTACGCCAGAGTTCCGTATCCGCTTTGCGGCTCCAAGCCTGAGCGCGGCGGCGGGCAAATATAGCAAGCGCCGCATACAACGAACACCACAAAATCACTTCCACGCCAAACGCGCTCCACACTAGGTGCCGTGTCACGATCAAGATCAAACCGCCCCACACGGCAACCGCGCTCAACACCAGCACTCGCCGCGCCATCGTCATTTCTAATTCCCAAATAGACATAAGATTCTCCTCTACAGAATACGCAATGCGTGAGGCGTAACCCAAAGGGGTGATGCGTGAATTTTCACCAAACATTATTTGCTAACTCTGGCAAGATTTATCCCGATGCTACGGTTGTTGCGAAGTCGCTCAAGCGATTGAGCCGATTGAATGAATCAAAGTGGCGCGGCAGTGACCGCGCCACTTTTATTTTAAGTCACCCTCACGCAACCACGTTAGCGTGATCGTCGTCCCTTTGCCCGGCGTCGAGTCAATCGTCAATTGGGCACGAACGCTCTCGGCGCGTTCGATCATGCTTGCCACACCGTAATGCCCACTCTTCAATAAGCCGCTCAGATCAAGCGACTCGCCTGCGGCAAACCCCACACCATCATCCTCGATGGCGAAAACGATCTTGTCTTGAGTCAAGTCGCCGTGGATTCGAATCAAGGCGGGTTGGGCGTGGTTGATGGCATTCTCGCACGCTTGTTGGGCAATGCGATAGAGATCCAATTCCATCATCGAGTCGTAACGCGCGCCGTCGGTAGAAAGTTCGGTCACGATCTCCGGGCAATCGTCGTGCCGTTCTTCCATATCATCGGCAAGCGCGTTGAGGGCAAAGTACAAGCCTTGGTTCAAGATCGGTGGGCGCAATCCTTTAATTACGTGACGGATACTCCGCATGATCTTGTGAGAACTCTCGTCCAGCGCTTGGGGCGATGGGTCGCGTAATAAGTCGGAGAAGATTGCCGCGATTTCGGGCAAGACGTCGTCGTGCAGTTCGTGAGCCAGATTGATGCGTTCATTTTCTTGCCACACGGTGTTGGCGCGATACATGGCATGTAACCGCTCGGATTGGGCAATGTTGGTCAATGCTAACGCCGTTTGATGAGCGAGTGATTGAAGAACTTTGATCTCCTGCGGGCTGTAATAATCATCCGGGTCATGCCGTCCCAGCATCCAAACGCCAATCGGTTTTTGCTCAACCGAGAGCGCAAGAACAAGATGCGCCCATCCGAATGGGAGCGATCCATTTTCGGCAGGAGGATGATAACGACCTGCGCGATCTAACAACGCGGGTAGATCACTGTGACCGGGCAATTGTTGCCCGTCCACATTTTGAGCGTAGACGACAGTAATCGTGCCGCCATTTATTTCGATCAAAGCAGATTGGCGGATCAACAGCGTGGGGAGAACTTCTTCTGTTAGCAGTTTTATCAGTGCAGGCAATTTGAGCCCGGTAGTGATACGCGCCGAATATGTTTCGATAAGTTCCTGTTTTGGCAACGTTATGCCTAAAACGCGGCGTTCAATGAAACGCTTAAAAGGTGCAAACCCTGTGATCGAAATCAGCGCGACGAGTAAGGCTAACCCAACAGCAACGACAATGTTCGCCCCCGGCGAATCCAGATATGGCTTTAGAAAAGAGAGAGCAAATAAAACAAATGCGCCGAGTACTCCCAGAAACATAAAAGTGATGAAGACATCGTTGGATCGCAGCTCGCGTGTGCTAAACCTGCGGCGATGCACCGCCCAAAAGTAGGCGACGGGCAAGATAGGCATCGTAAGCAACATTAAGAGGAAGGTCGGGGCAAGTGTGACGACATACAGGCTGCTTAATACGGTGAGCATTCCGAAAACAAACAACACGGCAACCAAAATCGGAAAGAGATTTCGGCGCTCGTCTCGGCGGAAGATAAAATGGGTGACGAACAATAGTGCGCTGCCGGCGAATGCTGACAAAAGACCGAACACGTAGGCGTTGATTGGCACCCACCTGAACCATTCTGCGACAGATAGCAACCCGGCGACTAAATACAATACCAGCCACACGCCTTTAGGGAATTGTCTCAATGGACGTGGTAATTCCCAATGCAGATGCCAACTGACAGGGACATATAACCAAATGGCGGATCGCAACGTGATCGCGCTATACCAAGTATGTGAACGCGAGACACTACTCGCAATAAGCCAGATCGCTGTCAAGAAGTTGAAAGCGATAAACAATCGCCAGCCAGAATCTTTGGGACGCAAAAACCACAATCCAAGAATGCCAGCGATCCAAAAGGGATATGCCAACCACCATTGATTGCTCATCCGCCCCCAAAACTCGTCACTGGAATAGCCAGGAAATTTCCAGTTCACGGTAATCGGTTGACCACCGCGCATCACTATGATCGGCACAAACTCCCCGATCTTCACATTGTCAAATAAAGTCATCCGTAGATCGGCATCATAGTCAGTCATGTTGACGGGACCGATCTTCGCCAGACGATCACCTACTTCAAGCGTACCGACACTCGGTACGTAGATCGCTCGTACTGCTTTGCTAGGCGGATCCCAATGAAAACCGGCATACGGAGTTTGAAATAAAAGGGCGATAGTATATGCCATGAGAATCACAGACATAAGCGTGCCAAAAATTGGTTCGATGGTAAGCCAGAGTCGTTGAAAATATTTTGTCATAGTTGAATTTATCTCAGAAAGAAGTTGAGAGAATTGTAGAACACACTCGAAAAATAATTAGAGAAAACATCTATTTTCCACTCAACACATCTTTCAACAGCTTGCCGTTGATCAACACCTCCACCTCTTTCACGTTATCGAACTGTTTCCCCGTCTCGGTCAGTTGCGCTTCCACGCGCGGGTTGTCGCACACGCCGCCCAACGTCAACGTGCCTTTGAGCGCCACAATCGCTTTATCGTCTTTAAGATTCACGCCCTCCACTTCTAACTTCGATTGATACAACGCATTGTAAAGTCCCGACTGACCGTAGAACTGACTCTTCTGCGCCAGCAACGACTCGTAAGCGGCGCGCAGCACGCCCACCGTCGATTGGATCGTCACGTTCACGCCGACCACGCTATCGTTGCAACCGATCTTCTTTCCCGATTTGCCGTTGTCATCCTGCGCGATCAAAAAAATTTTGACTGTGCGCGGACCCGAAGCCGTTACCGTTATCGCAGGTGACGCCGTCGTGGGCGGCGGAAGCGTTGGTCGTGGGGGCAGCGTCGGGCGCTGCAACTGCGTTGACGCGGGCGTGGCAGTGACCGCGTTGATCACCTCAGTCGGCGGCATCACATCCGGCATCGGCGACGGGGCAAGAGTCGGGTTCGTTAATTGCACCGAGCAAGCAAGTGTCGCAATCGTCATCATCAATAGAGGGGAAAGAATTTTTTTCATTGGAGTCTCCGTAACTGATTCTACTATACGGCTGGACTTACGCACATTGAGTTGCTAACGTCATTGCGAGTGTTCTTCACGAAGCAATCTCGGTCACGCTATGAGATTGCTTCGTCGCAGAGAACGCTCCTCGCAATGACGCTAATATGTTCTGTGTAAGTCCGGTATGGTAAACTCGCCGCATGAATTACGATGTGCTGGCAAAATTTTACGATCTCGAAAACGCCGACTTCACTGACGATCTCGATTTTTGGGTCGCGCTCGCTAAAGAATCAAAAGGCGATGTGTTAGAGATCGGCTGCGGCAGTGGGCGCGTGCTGCAACAGATCGCCCGCGCCGGAATTAACATCGTTGGCATTGATAACTCCGAAGCGATGTTAACCCTTGCCCACGCCAAACTGGATCGCAAACCCGAACTCGCCGCGCGCGCGAAACTGATCAACGCCGACATGACGAACTTCGCGCTCGATGGGAAATTTAATTTGATCATTGCCCCGTTCAACACCTTCATGCACCTGTTGAACGTGAGTGATCAAATCGCCTGCCTCAGCTGCGCCCGCCGCCACTTAAACGACGGCGGTCACTTGGTTCTCGACCTCACCAACCCTGCCCCCGCGTATGCCGACTCAAATGAATCATTAACTCTTGAGCGCACCTTCCGCGACGACGACGCGAATCTCATCATTCAACAATTCGCCACCACGCATATTGATCGCACTTCGCAACGGGCGCACATACTTTGGCAATATGACTCAATTGATTCGCAAGGGAATATCAATCGGACTCTGTTACCTCTCGAACTACGATACACCTTCCCCGCCGAGATGAGTTTGCTGTTAGAGAAATGCGGATTCAAACTTTCACATCTCTATGGCGATTACGACGAGTCGCCGCTTGAGGATGAGAGTGAGAGGATGATTGTGGTAGCTCAATAGGAGTCACTATGAAGTATCTTGTCCTCATAACATCCTTGTTGCTTGCCTCATGTTCGCAAATCTTCCCCGCGCCAACATCAACCGCTGCTGCACCAACGGAGACGGCGACACCGTTGATCACTGTTGCTCCAACAGCGACTCGAGTCGCACCGCCCGCCTCACAATCACCGCTGTCCACTCCATCTAATCCAAACGCGCTGACGATCACCGCCAGTGATGGCGCGAAACTTGCGGCGATGTATTACCCACCCATTGTGAGTCCGGCGCCAGCTGTTTTGCTTTTACATATCAACGGTGGAAGTAAAGCGGATTGGGATTCGTTTGCCAATGGATTGCAGAAGATGGGCTACGCCGCGCTCGCCCTCGATTTGCGTGGGCATGGAGCAAGTGCGGGTCCAGTGGATTGGACGAAAGGACCTGACGACGTGCGCTCGGCATACAACGCGATGATCAAGCGACCCGAAGTGGATTCACTGCGCACCGCCATCGTTGGCGCAAGTGTTGGATCGAATTTGGCGTTGATGGTCGGCGCGAGCGAACCCAAAGTTTCCGCCGTCATCGCTCTCTCGCCCGGTCTCGATTACTTGGGCGTGAACCCAACATCATCCATGCGTAACTTTGCCAACAGACCCGTACTGCTTGTGGCGAGTCAAGATGACAAGTATGCTTACGACAGTGTGAAGTCGCTGGCGCAACTCGCTATCGCCGCCGAACAAAAACTTTTAACTAACGCCGGTCATGGCACAGAGATGTTAACGCGCGACCCAACACTCTCGCCGAGTTTGTTGGAGTGGTTGAATAAGTATGTGAGAGATTTGAAGAGTTAGAGTTAAGGAGGAAGGATAAATTATGAAGGATGAAGTTTTCATCCTTCACGCGAAGCGTCCTGTGGATAATTCTTAATTCATAATTCTCCCCGCTCCTCTTTGTGCAATCGCTCAAAGAACTCGTCGAGGTAACGTGATCGTTCTTCGGCGATCATTTTGGCAGTTTTGGTGTGGAAGCGATCTTTGAGGCGGCTTAGTTTGAAGAGATATTCGTGGTAAGCGGTGTGCGGTTCGTTTGGTTCTTTTTGGAGAGTGGCTAAAAATTTGGCTGACGGCTTCCCCGTGAGCGGCTGCCCGGCGATGGCGGCATAGCCAAAGGTGCGCGCCACGCCAATCGCGCCTAACACGTCGAGCTTGTCGGCGTCAAACATGATCTGCGCTTCCAGCGTTCGCGGCTTTTCGGTTCCACGAAAACGGTGAGCGCGGATGCAGTGCAACACCGCTTCGATTCGATCTTCGCCCCACCCTTCTTCCTGCAAAACTTTTTTAGCAAACGCCGCCGCATCTTCGTGATGTGTTAATCGTCCGGCTTCGTTATCGGGCGCGGCGTCGGCCGCATCGTGCAACAACGCTGCCGCGCGCACGATCTCCACATCCGCGCCTTCAGCCATAGCGAGCCGTTCTGCCAATGCCAACACGCGCAAAATATGTTCGAAGTCGTGAATAGGATCGGCGTTGGCATACCACTGTCGAGCTTGATCAATTGTTGGCATGACATATAATCCTTGTCAGTATGATCACTTCACAGATTGCAAAACGATCAGAGACGCCTGAAGACTTGAAACGTATATTAGATGAAGCGCAAAAAGCAGGCGTTGATATCGAAGGGTTAAAACACAATCTTTCTCTCACACCCGATCAACGACTTGATCAATTTCTCAAAGCGTTGGCATGGTTAGAATGGGCGCAACAGGCACAACCCGCGCGCGAGGCGACATGAATCCTGAAACGGTCATCAACGCGCTAAACGCGCACAGCGTCAAATACGTCATTGTGGGCGGCTTCGCGGCAGTGTTGCAAGGCGCGCGCTACATTACGCAAGATATTGATTTCTGTTACGCACGCGATGATGACAATCTCAAGAATTTACTGCAAGCGTTTGGTACACTGCATCCCATCATACGCCCCAACCCCACGCTGCCCTTTGATTTGATCGCTCTGCAAAATAACACTAACTTTACCCTCGACACGGATGCGGGAGAGATTGACCTGATGGGATACATTGACGGTCTTGGTGATTACACTGAAGTCGTTAAGCGCGCAGAAGAATTTGAAGTCAGAGGGCAAACTTGCCAAGTCTTGAGCTTAGAGGGTTTGATCACATCGAAAAGCGCATTGAACAGGCGCAAAGACCTGCAACTTCTTGAAGAACTAAAATCGCTTGACGCTCTCAAGAAACAAGGCAAGGCTTAATTTTTCTCTTCCTCTTTCGGCTTACTCCCGATCTCCACCAACTGCACTTGCACTTGATAGCGCTTGCCATCGATCTCAAGTTTGCCGTTGGCATAAAAGCCCTTTGACCCCGTTTTAAAATCTTTCGCCGCGGCAGTCATCGTGCCAATCGGCGTTCCCGAATCAGTTTTAAATTCAACAATAACATTCATCTCAAAAAAGTGATCAGTTGCCAGTCATCAGTGATCAGTCAATTACCAATTACTGATTACCGTTTACTGATCACTGCTCACTCTCACTAATTGCTACAAACATCGCTATCGCGTGTTCGTGGGTATGACTCATACTGAGCGACCACTCGCGCCAACGGAGCGCGTCGGCGATCACCTTTGCGTTACCATGCAGATTCAAAATCGGTTCACCGCGTTCCCCTTTAATCACTTCGATCTCTTTCCATTCTACGTCGCCAATACCCGTGCCTAAGGCTTTCGACACGGCTTCCTTCGCCGCAAAGCGCGCGGCGAGCGCCATCGTGCGCCCATTAGAATCAATCAACTCTTGCGCTGTGAAGAAACGTTGAAAAAAGCGATCTCCGTGACGGAGTATCGCTTCATCAATTCGTTCCACTTCGATCATGTCAACGCCTGAGAAGATCATCGGTGTTGTTTCCAGTAGTCAAGGAATTTTTTCAAGCGCGGCAATGATTCGCGATCTTTGACGCGGTTTGCTGCCTCTTTGCTTGCTACAATATCATCGGGGTGACACACTGGGAACCCGTCTACTTCCACATGATGCGCCCATGCTTGGGCGAAGGACTCAATACCGTCAGGCGCAAAAATTAAATCGAGATCGAAGGGACCATTCTTTAACTGCACAAAGTCTTTACCGCGTTTGATCTCATTAATCTCTGCCACTGTTAAGGCGAAGCCTAAATCAATCAACGCCTTCACAACCGCTTCGCCATTTTCAGCAGACTTCTCTACAAACAAATCAGCGTCTTGAGTTGTGTCAGGAAAACCTAAAAGGATCGCGCCCGACTTGCCCAAAAATAAATAGCGGGCGTGGTGACGCGCGAAAGTATCTCTTATTTCTTGTGCTTGAGGATAATCAAAGCGATCTGCCATACCCTAACCAACTCGGTAAATTTTTTTCACACCATTCACGATAGTCTGCCATCGTTTCAAAAGAACGATACGTCGCATCGTCAAGCACGGGCTTGTAAGTTTTGATGAAAGAATACTTCATCCGCAACGGCAGAGGGCGACGCATAGAGGCTTCAAATTCAGCGATCCACTCTTTCTCTTGCGCCTCATCTACTTCTGGAATTTGTTCATTGTTCATTGTCTCATTATTCATTTGCGATCTCCGGTCCCGCCACCGCCACCGCATAACGCATCGGGTCGAGATACTTCGCCGCCGCTGCTTGCACACTCTCGCGGGTGATCGCGCCGACCAGCAACGGGTAACGTCGCAAGTAATCGAGTCCAAGATCGTAAAGCTCCATGCTTTCGATCTGCCCCGCCACGCCTTCATTTGTTTCTAAGCTCAACGGCATACGCCCGACGAAGTTCGATTTATTCTCGGCGAGTTCGTCGGCGGTGACTTTTGTTTTGATCAACCGTTCCATCTCTTTGTGAATCAAATTGATCGCCAGTTCCACATTTTTGGGATTCACACCCGCCGCCATTTGCCACGGACCCGGTCCCAAGCCGCCCGTCACCTGGCTGTAAGCGTAATACGCCAAGCCATGCTTCTCGCGCACAATATCGCCCAAGCGCCCATACATCCCGAACACGCCAAAGATGTTGTTCGCCATGCGCGCATCCAAGTAATCATCGTCATTGCGTTTGGGACCGATACAACCCAGCACAATATCGCATTGAGTCTTACCAGCGATCACAATGTTTGTGCGTTTGATCTCGCTCAAGGATGAGGTTGGCGGCAGCACCGCGCGAGCGGGCTGTCCATCATTCTTCCAATCGCCGAAATGTTTTTGCGCCAACGCCACGACCTCATTCGTTTTCACTGCGCCGACGATCACCAAGATCATCCCGCGCGGACCATAATGCTTGGCGTGAAAGTCAACCAACTCATCGCGGGTAATTGACGAAACCGTTTCGGGATAGCCATCGTCGGCGACACCGTAGGGATGGTTGGGGTAGAGCAATTCGTCAAACGCCATCGAAGCCATCGCGCCGGTATCGTGAGCGCGAATCGCCAAGCCGGTTAAAAATTCTCCGCGCAATCGTTCCACTTGATCCAGAGGAAAGGTTGGCTGGCGCAACGACTCGGCGAGCATACTCAACAGAAAATCTAAATCTTCGGCGAGACCTTTGCCGCTAAAGCCGGTGGTATGAGTCCCGGCGCCAATCGAGAGGCGCGCCCCAATGGATTCGATCTGTTCGTAGATTTGTTCAAAAGAATGTTTCTTCGTGCCGCGCATCAACGACGAGGCGGCGAAACGCGCCAAGCCCGCCTTCTCGCGCGATTCATACAACGCGCCCGCTTGCAAACTTCCATCAATCACAACCGCCGGGCTGTTAAAATTTTCGCGGGCGAGAACGACGATGCCATTCGGCAATTCGACTCGCGTGATGTCGTCGGGTCCGGGGAATGACGATACGTTGAAACTCGGTGACGCCGCCTTCCCTTTATTTCCTTTTTTCCTTTGTTTCCCTTTTATTATTTTCATCATCGTATTGAACCTTTCGGTTGATACCACCCCACCGTTCGATTACTCTTCACCAGATATTTTTTCGCCACGCGACTCACATCATCAATCGTCACCGCGCTCAACTTGTCGAGATAATTTTCAAACCACTGATACGAATCTAGAATCTCGCTGAAGCCATACCAAAAGCCAAGGTTGCTCACGCTCTCCGCGCTGAAAGCAAACATCGCCTTCGCCTGTTTGATCGCTTTATTGAACTCGGCTTCGCTCACGGGATGAGTCAGCACACGATCCATCTCAACATCAAACGCTTTTTCCACATCGGAGATCGCTTTGCCCTGCCGCACGGTTGCCACAATTGAATAGGTGTAAGGATCAATCGTCGCGCTCAGCCCGCCGCCCACGCCCGCCGCAAGTTCGGTGGAGACTAACGCTTTATAGAGTCGGCTCGATTTGTTAGACGTGCCGCCGCCAAACGCATTGAACGAACTCGCGCCTGCAAGGATCGAATCGAGAACGACCATCGGAAAGAAATCGGCATCGGTCGCCGACGGCGCGTGATACGCCACCTCAAGATACGCCGTCTCGTCGTCTCCTTCAACCGTCACCCGCCGCTCACCTTTTTGCGGCGGCTCGGGGCGCGCGAAAGACTTAATCGGCAACCCGCGCGGAATCTTTTCGTATAGCTCTTTGATTCGTTTCAACATCTTTTTCGAATCAAAGTCGCCAACCACAACGGCGATGGCGTTGTTCGGGGCGTAATAGGTTTGATAGTGCGTATAGAGATCATCGCGTGTCATCGTTTGCAAATCGGCAAGATCACCCAACGTCTCGTGATGATAGCCATGCACGTTGAACGCCGTCGCCCGCATTTGCTCGCCCAACAAAAACATCGGCTCGTTTTCATTGCCTTGTCGCTCGGAGATGATCACCGTGCGTTCCGACTCCACTTCCTTTTTAGGAAACAAACTATTCGCCATGCGATCCGCTTCGAGTCGTAACGCCAGATCGATTTTGTCGGCGGGCATCGTCTCGAAGTAAGTTGTCCAATCCATTGAAGTCATCGCATTCCAAAAACCACCGTCACGCGAGACGGCTTTATCCAAAATACCTGATGGAAATTTTTTCGTCCCCTTGAACATCAAATGCTCCACCCAATGCGACGCGCCGGTGAGTCCGGTGCGCTCGTTGCGCGACCCGACCCGGTACCACACCCACCACGAGATCACCGGCGTGGTGTGCATCTCGCGCAAGATTACTGTCATGCCGTTCTTTAGTTTGGTTTTCAGGACCATTAGTAATTTGTAATTAGTAATTTGTAATTGGAGACTGTGAACGCATCTCTCAATTACTACTTACCAATTACTATCTCTGCGCTGCCTTAATCGTCACCACAAACAACTGCTGCTTCGGAGTCAACTTGCACGTTGCCACTTGATCGAGCGGGCATTTCGCATCCGGAGTCGGCGTCCATTCCACTAATGCCGTGAGCAAACCTTTTTCTTTGCGGAACGCCGCCGCGCTCAACGTCGGTGTGTTCGCTTGATACGCTTTGTCCTCAACCCAATTCATCGGGGTCAACGAAGTGCGCAACATGTTGATCGCTTCCGGCGCGCTGACAAATTCTTCGCCCGTGCCTTTCATCGCAAAGACGCAGCCATTGCCCAGATCGCCATTCTTCGGATCGTTGAACGCGCCTTCGCCCATCCCGGCAGACACGCGAAACGTCACCGCAAAATTATCATTCAACGCTTGACAGGCTTCTTTCGCCAACGGTTTGTAAAGAGTCGGGCGCACGTTGGTGGCGATAAATGTTGCCGACGGTGACACCGTCTTGAGCGCGGGAGCCGGCAGCGTCGGGTTCGCCGAGTCGTTGCCGCAGGCAGTCAACATCACAAAAGCAAATAGCGTGATCGCGAGTCCAGACTTCCGAAGTCTCGGAGACTTCGGAAGTCTTTGAAATTTTTGGAATCTCACTTTCCGTTATATCCCCTTCCGATGCCGCGATACACAAAGCCGTGCTCTTTCATCATGCGCGGCTCGTAGAGATTACGCCCATCCACGATGATGTTGCCGCGCATCATAAGTTTAATTCGTTTCATATCGAGTTGTTTAAATTCGTTCCACTCGGTGACGATGACCAAAGCGTCGCAGCCTTTCGCCAACTCGTAGGGGTCTTCGGCGAGTTGAACATTCGGCATCATGCGTCCGGCAACCGTCATCGAAACCGGGTCGTAACCCTTCACCTTCGCCCCACCGATCTGCAACTGTTGGGCAATATCTATCGAGGGCGCTTCACGCATATCGTCGGTGTTCGGTTTGAAGGCAAGCCCCAACAAACCGATCATCTTATCTTCCAATGATCCACCAAGAAGATCGCGCACACGATCGGCAACGAGCTTGCGTTGATCGTAGTTAATATCAATAACTGTTTGTAAAAGTTGAGGATGTTTGCCTTGCACATTCGCCATGTGCGCCAGAGCTTTTACGTCTTTCGGAAAACATGATCCACCCCAACCGAGTCCGGCATTCAAGAAATGTTTGCCGATGCGCGGGTCGTAGCCCATGCCCGCCGATACTTCTTTCACGTCCGCGCCCAATGCTTCGCAGATGTTGGCGATCTCGTTGATGAAGGAAATTTTTGTAGCGAGGAAAGCGTTAGAAGCGTATTTGATCATCTCCGCCGTGCGAAGATCGGTGATGACGATAGGTGCGCGTAATGGCAGATGAAGGTCAGCCACTTTGTTGGCGGCGTCACGATCCAGCGACCCTAACACCGTGCGTCCGGGATTCATAAAATCAACTAAGGCAGTGCCTTCCGCCAAAAATTCGGGACACGACACCACCGAGAATGGAATCGCTTTCGGTTGATTCTGTTTAACAATATCCGCCACCCAATCGCCAGTGCCAACAGGGACAGTAGATTTGTTGACGATAACCAGAGGCGCGGTCATCTCTTTGGCAATGGTCGTCGCCGCTTGCCGCACATATTGCAAATCGGCTTCACCGTCTACGCCTTCGGGAGTCGCCACCGCAATAAAAGCAAACTCGGCGTCCTTCAAACCTTCGGGATAAGAAGTAGTGAAATGCAAGCGCCCGGCATGAACATTGCGCCGAACCATTTCTTCTAGCCCCGGTTCGTAAATAGGCATCACGCCGTTTTTGAGATTTTTAATTTTCTCTTCGGCAATATCCAAACACGTTACGCGATTTCCTAAATCGGCAAAGCAGGTGCCAGTGACCAAACCGACATAACCCGTGCCGACCACACAGATATTTTTCACAACACATTTTCCTTTCCTAAAAAGAATACGCGGCGATCATACCACCGATCTATCATCCTCAATCTCACCTCTCACGCTAGTGTGCACGCAAAGGTTGTCAGGGAAAGTGAGCCTAGAGTAGGATGAGTGTGAGACAAAAACCCTACACGAGGCTCAAAATGGACTATAGCATAGACACCGTGGGAGATATTGCCAAGCAG
>Ga0082335_1006768_pt1 | contig 14430 bp, 11 predicted proteins | sample Subgrocontami58m_FD_72375 | JGI IMG/M metagenome (GOLD analysis project Ga0082335, IMG submission 72375) | Subsurface groundwater microbial communities from S. Glens Falls, New York, USA - GMW37 contaminated, 5.8 m (SPADES assembly) (version 2) ...
AGCGGTGGTGGGGGTGTTTGGGGGGGGGGGGGGGGGGGGAGGAGGACCCAATGGCAGCTATTTTTTGCAGCAACGCCTCTACGTCAAAGGGCTTGCTGACAATGCCGGCGACTAAGCCAGCGCCTGCTTCCTTGCCGCACAACTCGTCGATATTGAGCATGCCGGAAATAATAAACACCGCGCATTGAGGATTTATATTTTTTGTCATCTTCAAAAGCTCTATTCCATTCAAGCCACCCAGCTTGTAATCAAAAAGGCATACATCATACCTGTTTTTCTTAATAAGACTGGCCGCTTCCATGCTCTTTAAAGTCTCATCAACATCATACCCCTCACCCCGCAGAAGAGTGGCCAATGAATGGCATATACCCGGATCGTCGTCTACTATCAGAACTTTTTTATGCATTTTTCTGCTTATGTATTGGCAGCGCTACTGTTACTGTTGTCCCTTTTCCTTTAGCACTATTAATGGCCAGCGATCCACTGTGAAGCATAACCACCTGCTTGCATACCGAAAGGCCAAGGCCCGTGCCTTTCGCCTTCGTAGTATAGAAAGGACTGGCAACATTCTTTAGGTCCTTCTTTGCGATCCCTTCCCCATTGTCTTTTATCAAAACAGACACCATGGAATCATTGACATCGGATTCGATCCTGATCGTACCGCCATCCGCACGTACCGCCTCAAGGGCATTATGCAAGATATTGCGGAATACCTCTTTGATCCGAACCGGGTCCGCCTCGATGGACAAGTCTTGCGTGCGGTCTATTTTTTCGTTAATGGATATTTTCTTTACCGGGAACTTCGAGACCTCCGCATCAATAGAGCCCCTAAGGATGTCGTTGATCCTGACAAGCTCATAATGAGCTACGGTCGGTTTCGAATACATTAAAATATTGCTTATGATCTGGTCGCTCTCTGAAACTCGCGCGCTGATATCCGTTAAAAGCTTTGCAGCGAGCGGGTCTTGAACGATCTTTTTCATGCGGTATATGGATAATGTTATATCGGCCAGGGGATTGCGCAGCTCATGAGCGACGGTAGCGGCCAAAGTCCCTATGGCGGAGAGATGTTTTGATTTTACCAGCTCTATCTGAAGGCGAAGCAACTCCTTGGACCTTTTGTTGACCATTGTATCCAAAGTTTTGTTATCCCTTTTTAAGATATCTTCAGCCTTCTTGCGCTTGGTTATCTCCTCTATGACCAGCAGGACCAAAGGACTATCTCTGCCATGCAGTTTGATCTGACGCCCATTAAGGACCATGGTCTTTTGCCCTATCCCGGGAATATCAAAAGACATTTCAAAATCATTAAAGTGACTTTTCTTGGGCAATACTTCCCCAAGCAATTTCCGCAACTCCGGCTTGTTCCACTGGTATCCGCAGATCTCATAAAGCGGTTTACTCTTTATCTCCGATTCCTTGACCTTGAACGTATCAGAGAAAGATTTGTTAGCCGACAGGACGCGCGCGTCTTTATCCAGGACCACCAGAGGTTCTCTCATGGTCTCGATAATAGCCTGGGCATAACTAAGAGCGCCCTGCGCCTCTTCCCGGCTGCGTTTAACGGCATCGATGTCGATCAACGCGATGATCGCGCCGTCGATCTTGTTATCCACGGTCCGGTAAGGCCGGATACGCACGGAATGCCATCTACCCTCTCGATCTTCCACTTCTAATTCCTTGGGGACCATATCTTCGATCACGCCCAGGATCATTTCTTCCAGATCGGCCATCTCAATGTTGAGTTTAATATCCCCTATCGGCCGGTCCACATCCGCGGGTATCAGATTCATCACTTTTCTTGCCGTAGAGGTAAAACGCTTGATGCGCAGATCATGGCCCACGATGATGATCGGGATATTCGTGCTGGCGAAAAAATTGCTCAGATCGCTGTTAAGATGCGTTAACTCCGCGTTCTTATTCTGTAATTCCTCATTGAGCGTAAGCAGTTCTTCGTTGGTCGATTGGAGTTCTTCCTTGGATGTCTCAAGCTCTTCATTCATGCTCTGCAATTCTTCATTGCTGGACTGGATCTCCTCGTTCGCCGCCTTAAGCTCTTCGTTAAAAGTATCTTTCTCCTCACTGATCGCGTTGAGGCGTTGCACCGTCCGCGCGAATTCTTTTCTTAACTTCACGACATCCTTCGGGGCGTTTCCCGTGGTCATTTTACCGGATCCGGCTGCCGCGCGCAGATATCTTCTCTCGAGCCCCGCCTTCTCGGGATGGGCGATCACAATCGGCCGGTCCCGGCCTGGGGGGGGCAAAACTTTTTTAAACACTTTACGGGCCTTGACTTCGGTTTTGACAACTGCCGCTGCTGGTATTGTCATGTCGGGTGTCCTTTTGCGAAGTAAAATACTCTTCGAAAAAATCTTCTGTTTTTTATCAACAGGGGTAAAAAAGTCCGGCACCGCCGTGACCGATTCCGAGGTCCCGAGAACAAGAAATCCTTTGGGTTTAAGCGCGTAATGCAACATCGACAACGCTTTATTTTGCAAGAATGCGTCGAGGTAGATGAGCAGGTTGCGGCAGCTGACAATGTCCATATTGGACAATGGCGGGTCGCCTGTTATGTTATGCTTCGCGAATATACAGAGTTTACGTATGTCCTGGGTGATCCTGTAACCTTTTTCGGTTTTCACAAAAAAACGTCGCAGCCGCGCGGCAGAGACATGCGCCGAAATATCTTCCGCGTATAAGCCGGCGCGCGCTTTTTCGACAAGCGCTTCACTCAAGTCCGTGCCAAAAACCTGGATGTACGGCTTGATCTTCTTTTTTTCAAAGAACTCATAGAGAAATATCGCGAAGGAATAAACTTCCTCTCCGGATGAACACGCGGGCACCCATAACCGTACCGGGTTCTGGGGTGAGCGTTTATTCACCATGAGCGGAAATACCTTTTTCTCCAATGCCGCGAATACCTTGGGGTCACGAAAGAAAAAAGTGACCGGAATAAGGATGTCCTTGCGCAGAAGATCGACCTCGGCCGGATTCTTTCTAAGATAGTTGTAATAGTCGATATGCTTTTCGATATGATGGAACGACATCCGTCGGGCAATACGGCGGCCGATCGTGGTTTGTTTATAATGGCTGAAATCCACCCCCGTGAGGTCCCGCAACAGAACAAGGATCCGGTCAAAATCGTTTTGTTCACCAAGGCTTTTCACGGCCCGTTTGACAAGGATGCTGTGTCCGTGGGCCCTGAGACGTATCAGCTTTCGCGCGATCTCTCTTGGACCCGAAACAAAATCCGCCGATCCGCTCGCGATAACGCTTCCCGGCATCCCAAAATACCGCGCCGTATTTTCATCTTGCGCGAATACAATACCGCCCTCGCCTTTGATCGCTTTCGCGCCCAGGGTCCCGTCCGAGCCTGTTCCGGAAAGTATAACGCCGACCGCTTTTTTGCCCTGATCTTTCGCCAGTGAAATCATGAAATAGTCGATCGGCAAATATCTGCCATCCACGCGTTTGACGCGGGAAGTGATCTTCAACCTCCCCTTTATGATAACCATCCGGGTATTAGGCGGGATAACATAGACGCGCCCCGGCTCGACTTTCGCATTATTCTTCGCTTCACGGATATGTAACGGCGCTTCCCGGGAAAGGATCTCTGATAACGCGCTCTTATGCTGCGGTTCCAGATGCTGGATCAGCACAAATGCCATGTCAATATCTTTGGGCAAGGCGTTGAATAACGATATCAACGCTTCTAATCCACCCGCGGACGCGCCGATACACACTATGTGGCTTAAATTATTTTTAGGGGAACTCATCGTGTGGTTGACATGCTCACCATCAATACCTGAAAGAGATGCTGTACTAACAACTTCCGTATTATTGCAATACTTCACTCTAACAGAACAATGCAATAGACACAGCAAAAATTACCAGTATTATACCTCGACAGCCTAACTGTTCAATCACAAAACTGCTGGTCATTTTATGCGACCTGATGGATCGCTACGCTCTACGCTTGCGCAAAAAGACCCCAGCCAACCCTGATCCGAAAAGCAGCATTGTGGCTGGTTCCGGGTTCACGATGCGACTATTCGCAAATTTGACTGAAATATCATCCACGATCGGACCACCCTGCCCATAATTGCGCTCTCTGGCGATCCAGTACGTTCCGGGTTTGAGGTTATACTTAAAAGGAAGCTGGACATCGGAATAATAACCCTCTTGAGTAAAAGTGTGCCACGAGTCTAATTCGGGATAATATACGTCATAGGTACTGGTCGTAACGAACATCGGAGCAATAAGGGCCAGCGTTTCAACATCCGGGTAAGGCAAAGAAGGGTCCCCATGATAAGTATTCAGGGTTCCGGTGTATAGCTTGAAATAGAACTCCATGCCCTCAGCCTCACCTTCGGGAGCATAATAATTGCTGACATGAGCGCTGGCCAATAGATAGTTGATACGCGTCGGCTTATCAACATTGAACTGAAACGCTCCTCCCAGAGAATTATTCGCGACCGGGCCGCCAATATATCCCCCGGTCGAGCCAACGCCGCAACCATAGCCGCAAGCGTCTATTCGCTCCGCGACGTTTCCCGTGTAATTGACGTCAATGATAAAAGCATGGGCATCAGCGGCAAATAAAAGAAAAATAATTAAGGCCAAACATTTTTTCATTTCTTCTCCTTTTCCGCCTTAAAACAGGCGGCCTCTCCAGTATGAAAAAATTTTATGACGATATTCTACGAGACGGCAAAATAAATTCAATTGCACCAAGGTATAATAGCAAATTCCAGGCATATGCCGTAATCTTAATGAAAATGGCTTTAGTCATGTATCTGAAGGTTCACAGTTTTAGAAAGTCTCCATGATAAAAAAGAAGATCACAAGCGTAATCCAGTTCCTTAAAAAGGACGTTTGGAAAACTTCCGTTAAAGAGTACTCTCCCTTCCGATTATTTTCTATTCAACAGCTAAAGATCATCCTGCTGGCGGCCCACACCTTTGGTCAAAAGCACAGCCGTTCGCAAGCGGCCTCAATGACCTACTATTCCATCCTTGCCCTAGTTCCATCCCTGACCTTGATCTACGGCCTTATGAAAGGCTTTGGCCTGGAAGGAACGTTTCGAGACCAATTGTACCACAACCTTTCCAGCCATCGGGAATTTATCGACGCGGTATTTAACATGGCCCAATCCTACGTGGAGACGTCCTACGGCACTATCTTTACCGGAGTCGGTTTAACCATTTTGATCTGGGGCATTTTAAGAACACTGACGACCATGGAAGAAGCTTTTAATGACATCTGGGGTGTCAAAGAAACCAAACCGCTCACGCGAAAATTAAGCGATTACCTGGCGGTCTTTACGATCTGCCCCTTAAGCATTATTCTCTCGGGAAGCATTACGGTATTTGTCTCAACTCAGCTGCCGTATGTTTCCGAAAACTTTTCTTATCTGGGGCCTTTGATCTCGTTGATCTACACCGCGCTTTTCTTCTTTCCTTTTGTGATGGTCTGGATGGTATTCACGTTTATTTATATTTATATGCCCAACGCCCAGGTGAATTTCATATCGGGGCTATGGGGAGGATTGGTCGCCGGGACGCTCTATCAGATCACGCAATGGAGCTATGTTATTTTTCAGGTCTGGATCACCCGTGCCAACGCGATCTACGGGAGCATCGCCGCTGTTCCCCTGCTGCTCGTCTGGCTGCAGGTCAGCTGGATGATCGTGCTTTTTGGGGCGGAGATCGCCTTTGCCAGGCAGTATTTAAAAACATATGAATTCGAGCCGGAAGATATTAAACCCAGCCCTTCCTTGCGCAAATTGGTCGCGCTTTTGATCACCTACCTTTGCGTCAAGAACTTTGAACAGGGACAAAAGCCGCGCACCACTCAGCAGATCGCTGAACATCTGCATTTGCCGGGGCGCCTGACGCAGGAAGCGATCTCTGATCTCATCGAAACGGGTTTACTGTGCAAGATCTACTTAAATGACAATAAGATCTTTGCTTACCAGCCGGCCCGCACAATTGATGATATCACTGTGGAAGATGTGTTAAACGCCCTGGAACATCTTGGACAGGAAGATATCCCTATCCGGGAATCCCGGGAGCTTAAGATCATCACCGGTCATTTAAAAGAATTCAACGCAGAAATCCGACGATCTAAAGAGCATCATTTGCTGAAAGACCTATAGCCGGCTTTTCAATAAAAACAACAGATCCGGTTTCTCCCTCCGCGCTTGGATTGATAGAGTGCCTGATCGGCTTTCATGATCAGATCATGACGGCTCATGCCCGCACCGCACTTGGCGATGCCAATGCTGATAGTGACTTTTTTGCGAAACCGTTGCTGCGTGAGGGCATTTTTCAATTTGTGGGCAATGATCTCGGCTTCATGGACATCGGTTTCCGGCAAAATGGCGACAAACTCATCCCCGGCATAACGGCAGAGAATATCCACATTGCGTAAATTGCCTTTTAAAAGCGCGCTGAGATCTTTCAACAGTGAATCGCCTGCCAGGTGGCCACAGGTATCGTTATACACTTTAAAATCATCGATATCGAACATCAAAAGGCATAACGGCTTCGGGTAGCGTTTAAGCCGGTCGATCTCCCGGTCAAGCGCCTGCAGAAAATAACGGTGATTAAAAAGCGTTGTTAACGAATCCGTTGTGGAAAGATGTTCCAGCTTACGGTAATAATTGGCGTTTTCGATAGCGATCGCGGCCTGGCGCACGATCGTATTCAGGATCTTTAAGTCGACCTCGGTAAAGACATCGCTGTCTTTGGAATTTTTATCGGCAACGTTGACCACCCCCTCCAGCCGGTTGTGGATCTTGATGGGGACACTGATAAAAGATCTGCCGCGATAACGGGGGCGGTTGGCCCTGGCGACGTGGAAATCGTTCTCAATATCGGTCACCAGCAAGGGCTGGTCTTCCTTGGCCACTAATCCGGCGATCTGGTCTCCAAACTTAACGCGTGTTTGTTTGATAATATCATGGTCCAGACCAACGGCACCGCGGATCAACAATTCGTGAGTTTCCGGGTCAAGAAGCATCAGGGAACATTTCTCGGCCTCCAGAATGGTTGTTGCCTTGTGCACAATAAAATCAACAAGATGATTCAGGTCCAGGAGCGAACGCATTTTGGGGTCGATGTCTAAAAGTTGTTCTAATTTGCGTTTCTCGAAGGTCAATTGGCCATGCACGCCGCGCAGCTCTTGGTTCGCCCGTTTGCGTTCTTCAATTTCCCGTTGAAGTTCTTGATTAAGCTTCTGCAGTTCACGGGTGCGCTGTTCCACCAGCTCTTCAAGCCGGTTCTGATGAGCGATCAGCACCTTCTCGGCCTTTTTCCGTTCAATGATGGCCAGACTCAGATCATGCATGTTCAATTCCAGCTCCGCCCAGCTCGCCAGATCGCACAATAACGCTTTATCCGTTTCGGTAAACTCCCGCGGTTTTGTATCTTTGATACACAACGTTCCCACGCGATGGCCATTGACACTGCAGATGGACTGGCCGGCGTAAAAACGGATATACGGTTTGCCGGCCACCATCGGGTTGTCAAAAAATCGTTGGTCCTCCAGGGCATCCGGGATCACAAAGACATTTTCCTCTAAAATAGCGTGGCCGCAGAAAGAAATGGCCCGTGGGCCTTGGGAATCATCAAGTCCCTGGCAGGATTTAAACCATTCACGGTGACTATCGATGAGGCTTAGCGTACAGATGGGGACGTTGAACAAACGCTGGGCGGTTTTTGTGATGCGGTCAAAACGTTCTTCAGGAGCGGTATCCAGGATCTCCAGATCTTTTAACGCGGTGAGCCGTTCCTTTTCATTGCCGGGAATGGGAGCTTCAAGCATTGGCCTTTAACCCCTCTTGCAACCACGATTTAGCAGAAGATCGCTAGTGCTTAAAGTATATCGATAAATATAAAAAATACCAGTAATATCTGGGTGGGGGGGTCGTTTAACACCCAGCGTCAAAACCCGCCTGAAGCGACGGTATCTTTACTCACCAAAGAATGTGATGTTCCAGAGGACATCGGGGTTCCCTGTTAGATCCGTGGCGAAAAATAGAATTTTACAAAGATAATTTTAAACGCGAGGCTCTTTCTTTGATGATCTCAACGAACCGCTCCTGCTTTGCTTTATCAATAGAAGAAGACTCAATATTTTTTTTCATTATATCGAACTTCTTTTCAAATTTTTCATACCTAATTTTCTCCGGAACATTGAGATATTCGGCTAGCTTGTCAAAATCTCCTCGCTTCAAATTATTCTTTTTTCCATTAATCGTGATCGCTGAATCTTCCTCATCTGGAATCACCAGCTTGGAACACACAATATCATAGGCCGGCGTTAACCGGATATTATTCTCTCTATACGAAATAGAATAATTCTTTAAATGGGCATCCCCGTTACCGAGAATAAAATTAAGCATCACCCGCTCAAACAATAATTGCACATCATAGCCCGGCGCTGAAGATATTTCTTTCAATTTCCGGCCTATTTGTTCTACTGATCCCTTATATTTATCGTTTTGCTCAAGTATCTGCGCAAAATCTTCCTGATGGATTTTTATCTCCTTTTCCCGATCGAATCTTTTGACCACATAAGCAAGGCTTTTGTCTTTTAATGGGATCAAACAATGAGGTGGCACCTCAATATCTAATTCTTCTGCAATATCCATACAGCATTGTTCGTTTTCCGGGATGTTGGCAAAGGTAGGCGTCTGCGGTTTTAAAAGATACTCTCCGCCTTCACTCACAACGATCAATGCGCCACTCTTTTTATCCACCCTAACGGACAACTTCGGCTGGACACCAGAAATAGATAATTTTCCTGCCAGCTTCTGCGCCTCATGAGATATGTCTTCCAAGCCAAAATCTATGACTGGTAATTTAGATGAATTGAACATCTCTTTAAGAAATTTCTCATTCATTTCAAACATTCTCTTTCCTGACAGTAACAGCACCGATCGTATCTACACCCGCGGTCCCAAGCAACACTCCGAAATAATCTCTGCTATCAACTTTCTGCGTGGCGCTGACAATATTGAGATACCAACCTTCAGGCAAAAGGCCTTTAAAAAAAGGAAATAATTCTTTTGATTGATAAGGTTCTTCTCTTGGGGGCAAAGATATTGAGATCGGAATATTCTTTTTTAGAAATTCAGAATCATACTGAAAGGTATATCCGCTGGATGACTCTCTTAAATATCCCGCCAATTCATTATCGTAAAAAACTTGTGCTTTTCTCAACCCACTCATAAGCCCTCTGTCCTACATTAAATCAACTTTTGGATGTTTCGTAGTTAATTGCGGTTCATTCTTTTTCAATTCCAAATGATATCCCAAAAAATCCAAAACTTTCATCAGTTTATCCATTCTCACAGTCGTCTTGCCCTGTTCAAGCTCTCTTAAAAAGCGCAGGCCTATTCCTGCTCGCTTGGCAAACTCAATTTGGGTTAAACCATTTTTCTTCCGTAAATTTTTTATTTGAGCGGCAATATTAGGCACATTCTGAGTTGATTTTTCTTGCTTCATAATGTTATAAATATATCACCTATCGGGTATAATTTCAACAATTATTTATAAATATTATACCCATAAAGGTATAATATAAAAATTAATACACCCTTTAAGGTATAAAAAATATACATTTATACCCTAAAGGGTATTATAATTTTTTTTATAGCATCATTTTTACTAAATTTTATGCTATATATAGCATAAAATATAAAAGCCAACTAATGACCTAACTCACTAGCTGGCTTTCGTTTGTATTGGTTGCGGGGAGAGGATTTCCCCATTGCTGCTTTCCTTGTTTTCCAAGAAATGTAAAACATTTCTTGGAATCAGAGGAGGCAGCTGGGGTCCCGTCTTCTTTCTAAAAAATATTATAGAAAAGACGGGAGAACCTGCTCGGCAAATCTCGCCCAAATAAAAAGCCGCCAATTTCTTGGCGGCTTAATATTGCGGGGACAGGATTTGAACCTGCGACCTTCAGGTTATGAGCCTGACGAGCTACCGGGCTGCTCCACCCCGCGTAAAATCAAATTGTACTGCGTAAAATTTGATCACGCGGCAAGCCGCGTAGATGCAATACTCTTCATTGCATCTTTACGGGGCAAGCCACGTAATTTGATTTTACGCGATGGCCCGTGGCCCCGTGATGGTCGACGACCATTTTACGGGGCTTTACGGGCCCGCGGTACTTACCTTTTCAAAGAAAACCTTCAGCTGCTTCTTCAAATATCTATGGCCAGAGCCGCTCTTCAAAAACTTCTCACGGCCTAAAGCGTCTTCTTGCTCGCAATAACCTTCAAAATAAATCAGTTTGAGCGGCCTTCGATATTGCGTCGATTGAACTTCGCCGCTTTGATGTTCCTGGAAACGCCGCTTTACATCGTCTGTGTACCCTATATAAAGCCGTTTATCATACTCACTAAAAAGAACATAAACATAATACACCGCACGCATTCTGACCCTCCATTCCTGCAACCTTAACCTAACGCTCACCCTGACCCTTAACGCTACCTCTGCCCTACGCTCTATGCCCTAAGCCCTACACTACTTCTCCATCTTGTAAACTTTTTCGCCTTCACGCACCAGACCCATCCGTTCGCGGGCAACACGTTCCAAATAAACCGGATCCTCGATCAACCGCCGCTTCTCTTCTTCCAGCTCGCCGTTCCTTCGCTGCAACTCGGCAATTTTCTTGTCGTATTCCAGATTCTTCTGCCGATGATCTTGCATAATAGTAAACGATTGCAGAAAAAAAAGCAAGATGATTGTGGCAGCGGCAAAGAGCCAGAGGGCGTTCTTTAACATAGAGTCGTCAGTCGTCAGACATCAGACATCAGCTGAAGACTGACGTCTGATGACTGATGACTTTTACCAAATTTTTCCCCACCTCGTCCCGGCGTACACGGCCTTTTCCCTCGACTCCGCTCGGGACTGCGGCTGTCTTCTCTTAAAATATCTTACCCCACAAAGTACCTGCGTAGACAGCCTTGTTGCCCAGCTCTTCTTCAATACGTAAAAGCTCGTTGTACTTGGCCAGCCGGTCGGTGCGTGACAAGGAACCTGTCTTGATCTGCCCGACACCGGTCGCCACCGCCAAATGTGCGATCGTGGTATCTTCCGTTTCCCCGGAACGGTGCGAAATGATCGAGGTGTATTTATTTTTCTTGGCTAAATTGATCGTGTCGAGCGTTTCGGACAAGCTGCCGATCTGGTTGACTTTGACCAAAATGGAATTGGCGATTCTTTTGTCGATCCCCATTTTCAAACGCTTGACGTTGGTGACAAAAAGATCGTCGCCGACGAGCTGCACTTTCGCGCCGAGCGCCTGCGTCAATTTCTTCCAGCCGTCCCAATCGTTCTCATAAAGCCCGTCCTCAATCGACACAACCGGGAATTGCTCGACCATCTTCTGGTAAACACCGATTAATTCATCCGCGCCGATCAATTGGCCGTTGTAATTATATTTGCCGTTCTCGTGGAACGATGATGACGCGGCGTCCAGCGCGATGAAAATATCTTTGCCCGGCTTGTATCCAGCCTTGACGGTCGCGTCCATGATCAGGGTCAACGCCTCTTCATTGCTTTGCAAATTGGGCGCGAACCCGCCTTCGTCACCGACGGAGGTGGCCAAGTTCTTGTCATGGAGGATCTTTTTGAGGTTATGGAACACTTCGGTTGCCATCTGCAGCGCCTTGCTGAAGGTCGGCGCGCCGATAGGCATGATCATGAATTCCTGGATATCGAGATTGTTGTCAGCATGCACACCGCCGTTGAGGATGTTCATCAAAGGGACCGGAAGGATATTCGCTTTTGTGCCGCCGAGGTAGCGGTAGAGCGGGACTTTCTTCTGGTTGGCATCGGCCTTGGCGACCGCCATTGAAACGCCCAGAATCGCGTTAGCGCCGAGCTTTCCCTTATTATCCGTCCCATCAAGCTTCAGGACGATCTTGTCGATCGCTTTAAAATCGGGGGTTTTGCCTTTGATGGCCTTGGCGATCGTCGTATTGACGTTGGCGACCGCTTTGGTGACGCCTTTTCCCATATAACAGGATTTGTCGCCGTCACGCAGTTCGATGGCTTCGTGTTCGCCGGTGGAGGCGCCCGAGGGAACCGCCGCCCGCCCCAAAATACCATTCTTTAAAATGACATCGACTTCAACCGTGGGATTCCCGCGGGAATCCAGGATTTGCCGCGCTTTGACTTGTGCTATGGATGACATGACCTCGACCTTTTTAGAAGATTAACGGAAAAATAACACGGACAAATTAACACAGTTTAACAATGAAGTCAAGGTCGAGATGGCAAACGGCGGATACATGCTTTTATTTTCTAAAAAAGTTGCCGCTATCCAAAGGCAAGGTATGATATACTTGTTCTATCTTACGCCTATGCAAAAATTCATCATCTGGTTAAAGATCAACTGGATCAAAGTTCTTCTCATCAGCGCTTTCCTCGGCCTTTTGTGGGGAATGGCCGTCTATTTCTCCTATATCACCAAGAACTTCAATTCGCTGGAAAGCTTCTCCAAAAGCCAAATGGCCGGCATGCAGGCGATGAACCTGCCCATGTTCGTGTTCGCCCAGCTGTTGACCCTTCCTTTTCTTTTCGGCATGTACTACTACATCATGCAAGGCGGCGGCATCGGGACCATCAAGAAAACGCGCGTCGATAAATTATTGGATGTCAAATGGACCGACATCATCGGCATGGAAGAAGCCAAAAAAGACGCGCGCGAGGTCGTGCGTTTGGTCAAGGACCATTCCCTGCGCAAGGTCATCGGCGGAAATATCATCAAAGGGGCCATCATGATCGGCCCGCCGGGCTGCGGGAAAACATATCTGGCCAAGGCCATGGCAAGCGACGCCGGATTGCCGATGCTCTCGGTCGCCGGCAGCGATTTCGTGGCGATGTTCATGGGCCAGGGCGCCGCGCGCATGAAATCTTTGTTCAAACAGGCCCGGGAAGAAGCGCGCATCCACGGCGGATGCATCATTTTTATCGACGAGATCGACGCCTTCGCCCGCGAACGGGCCTCCAAAAAAGAACTCCCCAGCCTTTCCAGCGCGGACACCTCTTATAACGCCACCATTAATCAATTCCTGATGGAAATGGATGGTCTGCGTAACAATGAGAACAACATTCTCGTCCTTGCCGCCACCAACGTGGAAGAAGACGAACTGGACCCGGCCATCATGCGCTCCGGCCGGTTCGACCGCAAGATCCGCGTGGAGAAACCCAACGCCCAGGAACGGGAACTGGTCTTGAAATATTACCTCTCCAAGGTCGATGCCGCCCCCGACATCAATGTCGAACATTTCGCGGACAAGGCAAAATGGTTCTCTCCTTCCGACCTTAATAATCTGGTGCGGGAAGCGGGCGTTATCGCGCTGCGGGAGAACCGGCGCCAGATCACCGAGAAAGACCTGGAAACATCTTTACAACGCATCATGGTCTCCATTGAGAAGACCGGCGGAGAAAAGATATTGAGCGAAAAGGTAAGCGTGATCCGGCTGTTGCCGGTGGACGATGACGAAACCATTTCATCGACCCCGGAAATGCGGCTGAATTCGCGCTCGAGCGGCAAAGCCACGGTGTTGGCCATGACCTCCGGGCTTGCGCCGGACAGCGTCCCCGTTACTGTAATCGTAGGGAAATCGACGTTCGGAAGATCATTGACCGGCAGCGTCCGGAAGCCGAGCCAGCCGAAAAACAGGATCGAGACGAACAGCACGCTGCTCGCCACCGGACGCTCGATGAAAACGCGCGAAATGTTCACGACGCCGCTTCCTTGCCCATCGCTTCACGGGCAGGGGCTGCCTTCGGCTTGCCGTTCTTTTTGTCCTTAGCCGCCTCGCGCTCGCCTTTGCCCTCGCCCGATCCACGCACCACGACCGTCGCGCCATCGGTCAGCGCCAGCGGCACGTTGACGACCACCTGCTCGTCGCCGGTCAACCCCTTGTCGATTATCATCCGGTCGCCGATCTGACGCGCGACCTGGACCCCCTGAATGACCGCCTTGCCGCCGCGCACCACGTAGACGAACGGGCGGTCCTGCCCGGGCTGAACTGCGCCTTCGGGCAGCACAATCGCATCGCGCTCGATCCTGAGTATGATGCGCCCTGCGACGAACTGGCCGGGCCACAATTCCTCCTTTTGGTTCCTCACTCGTGCTTTGAGCAGGATCGTGCCGGTCGTCGGATTTACCGTATTATCGATAAACACGAGCGCGCCTTCCGCCACGGGCGGGCCGCCGGGGTTGAGGCTGATCTGAACCTTGAGATCGGGCGTATTCCAGTAACGCCGCACGTCGTCGAGGTGACGCTGCGGCACACCCAGCGCGACCAGTATCGGCTGGGTGCTGTTGATGACGACGAGCGGCACGCCCCCGGTGCCCGCACTCACCAGGTTGCCGGCGGCTACGCTCTGGCTGCCGGTG
>Ga0082335_1006769_pt1 | contig 14430 bp, 12 predicted proteins | sample Subgrocontami58m_FD_72375 | JGI IMG/M metagenome (GOLD analysis project Ga0082335, IMG submission 72375) | Subsurface groundwater microbial communities from S. Glens Falls, New York, USA - GMW37 contaminated, 5.8 m (SPADES assembly) (version 2) ...
CATTGTTGCTCCCTTTATGGTGGCAGGTCAGATTCGCGGTGTAGACAAAATGATGCGTGATCTGGTAAAAGATCCAGCCTTTGTTCATGAACTACTGGAAAAGTGCTATCAGACTTGTTTAATATATGCCCAAGCCTTAGTAAAGGCGGGTGCAGACGTCATAGTAATGATCGATGCGACAGCATCACCTGACCTGGTTAGCCCAAAATACTTTGGTCAGTTCGCCAAACCGTACTCTAAACGTATAGCGGATGAGCTTGGCGTCCCGACCATTCTCCACATTTGCGGCAACAGCCATGTGATCCTTGACCAGATGGCCGAAATAGCTAATGGGGTGAGCGTTGATTCGCTAGTGGACATGAAACTTCTCAAAGAAGTTTTGGAGGATAAAGCGGCTGCAGTTGGAAATATAGACGTTAACGGCACCTTGCTCTTTGGAAGTACTGAAGAAATTGAGCAGAGCGTGCGGGAACGTATCGATGCAGGAGTGGACATCCTTGCCACTGCTTGCGGTATTGGTCCTCGAACACCTACCCAAAACTTGATTACGATGGTCCAAACCGCTAAAAAGTATGGGAGACAAAAGAAATGAAATAGGCAAATGTTAATATAGGAAAGTTTAAATAAACCCAGACAGGATAGATTAACACCCATATGGGTAGGACAAAGTCACCCTTTTACGGAATTCACCTCAAAGGCAAGGTTTCCTATAATTGAATTAGGAGAAACATTAAGGATAGGAGGCGTTGGCAATGAGATTTGGTGAATATCTAAAAGAAGAAAAGTTTGTTGTAACTACTGATGTAATTTCCCCAAAAGGAACGGATATTGAGAATAGTTTGGCTAGTCTGCAGAAAGTAAAAGGCCTGGTGCATGGGATTAATTGTGCAGACATGCCTGGAGCGTCCTTACGACTTGGATCCTTGGCAATGTCAGTAAAAGTAAAAGAACTTGGTTTTGAACCCATTCTACAACTTACGTGCCGCGACAGAAACCGTTTGAGTCTCCAGGCTGAACTTCTCAGTGCATCCTTGTTAGGGGTTCACAACATCCTAGCGCTAGGGGGCGATGACCTTGAACGTACCGACCATCCCGGGACTAAAGCAGTCTTTGATTTGGATTCTCCTGGGTTGGTAAGAGCTGCCACGCTGTTGCGCGAGGGATTTGACTTAGCGGGCAACCCCTTAAACGGTTCACCCAGTTTGTGTGTCGGGGCAGCGTTGGACCCGAGCAAAGAAACTTGGGAAGAGGAAGTTGAGAAGGCCTGGAAAAAGGCTGAAGCAGGTGCTGATTTTTTCCAGACTCAGCCGATCTTTGAGATTGATAGTTTCGCGAAATTCCTAGAGCGGTTAGGTAAAATTAATAGACCTATATTGGGCGGTGTTTTTCTCTTGACCTCAGCCAAGATGGCGCGCTTCTTCAATAGCAACGTTCCTGGGGTTACCGTACCGGATAAAGTTATCAATGCCCTAGAAGTTGCTGATCCGGTTAAAGCAAGTATGGAAATGACTACTCGCTTAATCAAGGAAATGAGGGAAATTTGTTCAGGAGTGCATATCATGATGGTCACGGACTGGCATCATTACATCCCGGAAATCCTAAACGGTGCAGGAGTCACCAGCAAAAAACTAAACGAAGGAGTTGCTTAATAATGTCACAAGAAATTCTCGATAAGTTAAAACAAGGGGTAATTGATTACGATGAGGATGCAGTCATGGCCGCTGCAAATGAAGCTTTGGCCCAAAACGTGGATCCCTATTCAGCAGTTTTTGATGGACTCGTACCAGGTATGGTTGAAGTAGGCCGTCTGTACGAGGAACAAGAGTATTTCGTACCGGAGATGTTAATGTGTGCCGACGCTATGTACGCAGGACTGAACATTCTAAAGCCCCACATGATTAAAAAAGATGGCGACACAAAAGGCGTCGTGGTTATGGGTGTAGTACAGGGTGATGTGCATGACATAGGCAAAAATATTGTACGAATGATGTTTGATGCCTCCGGCTTCGAGGTTCATGACCTTGGACGGGACGTGCCCCTCGACAAGTTTGTCGAAGAACAACTGAAAACGGATTCTGATCTAGTTTGTCTCTCGGCAATGATGACCACGACCATGGTCGGAATGAAAGAAGTTATCGAAAAGATTAAGGCCAAGAATCCAAATTGTAAAATCATGATCGGCGGAGCGCCGGTAACCGGCGATATTGCTTCACGTTGGGGTGCTGACGGCTACGCTCGTGATGCTAACAACGCTTTAAAAGACGCCATTAATATGATTAGTTCCTTGAAAAGCATTTCGTAGTATGCTGTGGACTATTTTGGGAACAATTTATTAGCATTGAATTTAAAAATATTAAGGCATAAAGCTTAGCTAGAGGAGGACAAACCTTGGAATTCAACGTAATATTTCAACCATCTGGCAGGCGAGGCAAAGTTGAAGCTGGCAAAACTATTCTTGCGGCATCTCACGAACTTGGAGTCGATATCGAATCGGTTTGTGGTTCTTCAAAAGTCTGCGGTAAATGCAAAGTTAAAATTGAAGAAGGCTATTTCGAAAAGTTTGGTATTGAGTCCCGCGTCAGCCATCTCAGTCCTCTGACCCAACAAGAACAGAAGTATATGAAAGCTAAGGAGATCGAGAATAATTATCGCTTTGCCTGTGCCACAGAAGTTCATGGAGATATCTTGGTTTTCGTCCCTGAGGAAAGCCGAGGAGCTCAACAAATTGTCCTGGAGACTGGTAAAGAACGAGTATTTACGTTAGACCCAGCCGTTCGTAAATACTACGTCGAATTGGAACCTGCCACCTTGGAAGATCATCGGGGAGACTTTGAACGCCTGCGGGAGGCCCTCTGTGCTAAATATTCACAGCTAGCCGAGAATCTTGCGATAGATTATTTTGTGTTAAAGAAATTACCGCCGGTTTTGCGTCAAGGCGAATGGAAAACGACAGTCACCATCTGGCAGGGTCGGGAAATCATTGACGTCGAAGCTGGTTTTAACGAAAAGATTGTCGGCGTCGGCATAGACATCGGAACGACTACTGTGGCAGCCTATTTATGCGATTTGCATACAGGCAAAGTACTGAGCAAAAAATCCATGATGAACCCCCAGGTGCGTTACGGAGAAGACGTACTATCCCGTATCAGCTATGCTATGATGGAAGATAACGGCTTAGAAAAAATGCATAACACGATGATCGAAAGCATCAACACCCTGATCCAGAAAATGACCGAAGAAGTGGGGCTGACTTCGGGTGATGTGCAGGAGATTGTTCTAGTCTTTAATACTGTTATGCACCATATCGCCCTAAATATCGATCCCAAGTTTATGGGTCGTTCTCCGTTTGCCCCCGCCATTAAGCAATCCCTGGATATTAAGGCACGTGATCTGAAAATCGAGATCAATCCCTGCGGCAATATCCACGTACTGCCGATCGAAGCAGGCTTTGTGGGAGCCGATAATATGGCGGTTCTGATTGCCGAAGAACCCTACAACCAAGACGAGATGCGTCTAATCATTGACATCGGAACCAACGGCGAAATCGATGTCGGCAACAAAAACAACATGCTCTCTACCTCCTGTGCCACTGGTCCAGCTCTAGAGGGCGCGCAGATCAAGTTTGGTATGCGGGCCGCACCGGGAGCCATTGAAAATCTCCGTATCGATCCAGAGACGCTTGAACCTCGCTACAAAGTCATCGGGAGCGACGTCTGGTATCCAGAGAATAAAAAGCTCGGAGCTAAAGGGGTCTGTGGTTCTGGAATCATTGACGCCATAGCAGAGCTGTTCAAAGCTGGCATCATCGGCCCCACCGGCCGCTTTAACAAGGGCCTTGAAGAGTTCCCCCGTGTTCGTAAAGGTTCGGACGGTAAGATGGAATATGTTATTTGTTGGTCTGATGAAACATCCATAGGCCAAGACATTTCCATTACCATCGGTGATGTACGCGCAGTCCAACTGGCTAAGTCTGCTCTCTATGTGGGAGCGAAATACCTGATGGAGAAGTTGGGCATTGAAAATATCGATAGCGTCACTTTGGCTGGAGCGTTTGGTTCCTTTATCGATGTCGAGAGTGCGATGGTCATTGGTATGTTTCCGAACTGTGAGCTTGATAAGGTTATAGCAGTGGGCAACGCAGCGGGCGATGGAGCGCAGATTGCCCTGTTGAATAAAGAGAAACGTGTGGAAGCTGATCGGGTGGCTAAAGAAGTCTTCTTTGTGGAGACTGCCATTGAATTAGATTTTCAACAGCGTTTTTCAGACGCTATGGCGTTCCCACATAGTCACGATTCTTTCCCGAGTATCCAGCATATTCTTGACCGAATTCCTAAACGAGGCAATACTCGATAAAAGACAGTTAGACTGTGAGATACTCAAAGGAGAGATGATAATGTTGTCATTAACACCACGGGAAAGAGTGCTAAATCTCTTTGCTGGCAAAGAAGTAGATCGTCCTGCTTGCTACAGTGGAATGGGTAACGTGACCACTGCCGCCTTGGAAGAAATGGGTTGTCGGTTCCAAGAACTCCATGGAGACGCGGAAAAAATGGCCCAGGCTGGTGCTAGTTCCTACCGCCTGTTCGGCTACGAAAGTGCCGTGATTCCTTTCGACATCTGTGTAGAAGCAGAGGCTTTAGGATGTGCTATCAATCCCTATGAAGACGTCGATCAACTGCTCTATCCGACTATTAAGGAAAAGATCATTCACTCTGAGGAAGAAATAACAACTTTCGTTATTCCTGAAGATTTTCTAGAGCAAGGTCGCATCAATGTAATTTGCGAAGCCATCCGCTTGCTTAAAAAGGATATCGGTCAGGAAGTAGCTATTGGGACCTATCTCCTAGGGCCCTTTACCTTAGCAGGCCAATTAATGGATCTTAACGACCTTTTTAAGCTTTCCTTTAAAAAACCAGATATTATAAATCACATGTTGGACCGTCTAGCGGATGTTCAGATCGCCATCGGAAAAAAATTCTACGAAGCTGGAGTAGACTATATTACAGTGCGGGAGATGGGAGCAACTACGGATATCTTAAGCCCCAAGGCGTTTGATAAAGTAATTGCACCACACCTGAAAAAGATTTTTGCTAACCTATCAGGAATTAATATTCTGCATATTTGCGGAGGTACCAATAGTGTGGTCAAGATCATGAATAATTGTGGTGCCACGGCAATAAGTGTGGAAAACAAAAACGACATGGTTAAAACTCGGGCGGAAATCGGCTCGGAGCCTTTGGTTTTCGGCCAAGTGGACGCTTATAACATCCTTGTTAGTGGAAAACCTGAAGATGTAGTCAAAGCCACTCTTGCTAGCTTAGAGGTAGGGGTTGATGCGGTCTGGCCTGGTTGTGACATTTGGCCCACTGCGCCACTGGAAAATCTGAAAGCTATGGTAGACACTGTCAAGGAACACGGTGCTAGTATGTGGGTACGTAAAAAAAGAGTATAAATATCTTTAAGGCAGTTTTAGGAAAAAAGTCGGTCAAATTGATTGCCAAACAATCCTTGTAGATACTGCCTTTGTTTATGAATCTTCTTGCAACAGCTTTTTCCTGTCTGGGTAATTATAACTGACTGATCAAGAAATAGTACAACTGGACTATCGGGGTAGCCTCTTGTTAAGGTACTTTTATGTGGAAGTAAGCTAGAAAGATAAGGGTGCAAAAGCGATAGTCTGCTCATTCCCGTGACTACTTCTTGTCACCTTATCTGGCAAATTTAACTAAGGAGCGGCTGAAACAGGATGTTAAATCGGAGCCTAGCAATGTGAGTAAAGCACGGTCCCTTTATGAACGGCAGTAGCATCGACCGTAGGGCTATCCGCCTCAACTGAGTCAACCAAGGCAAAGCATAGCGGCATAAATTGATAATTCTCCAAAGTTTATTTATGGGAAACCAACTTCGTGTAAGTAAATACTTGAAAGGCTAGAACGAAAGAAGAAACAAGACGTTATCAATTTAATGTCCTGTTTCTTCTTTCGTTCGGGAACATCTGTTTAGGATTCTCTAGAATAGCATACCCACAGTTTTTGAGGGGTTTTTGCTAAATCTTTTTTAGACTTATCTTATTAATAACAATTTTTCTTGTTTACATCTGTTTGTGTAGAAATTACCATTAAAAAGGGGTATAAGGGTAGCGTCATTCATTATCAAAGCCGCTGCTACACTAGGTGTTAGGTTGAAGGCCTTTGTCTGGTTACTATTTACTCAAGACGTATTTGAAAGGTCTGACTTCAGTAGAACCTCGATTCTTGCGGCTTTCAACCAAGGCCGATTAGCGTTTCTCGAAGGAAGCGAATAATGCCCTGTACTCCCATTACTCGTACTCTGTCAGCAATTTCCACACTCTTAAATACTACATTATTGAGCAAATGAGCAAGGCGCATTAGATAATCGTAACCTTTCATGGCATTCCAGTCATAAGAATAGACGTGCTCATAGTGGTAACCTTGGTGCTTCTCAACGAGAATATTGGTTTCGATGGCCCCCCGGTGCCGAGCCTCTAAATTAAATATGCACCTTCCTCTGACTGATGGGTTGGCTGGAAATCCAAGCATGGCGGGACCTTTTCTGCACTACCTCATTTCGAGCATTCAGATCTTCCCAACTTTCTTCACACACGACGACGTGCAGAATTTGGTTCTTCTTTTTCCCTTCGTGTTGGTACCTATACTTAATGTTGTTGACCAACCAAAAATCTTGGTTGCAGTTGCCATATATTTGTTTTTTTATGTTTGCTGTCTCCAACTTGTGCAAGCCTTTGGCATCTTCCCAGACGGAAAGGAGCTGAGTATCCTGTAGCACAATCATGAACTGCCAATGGTTCTCACGACAGAGTCTTTGACTGCGATCGGCTTTACTCCAGCCAATCCAATTGTCCCTGTCCGCCAAAGCCCAGGCTGAAGCGGCAAACAGCAAGCAACCCAGCCTTTTGTATCCTGCTTGAGTCCGTGAGACTATGAAATATCTCTGATGGGCACCGAACGGAGTTTTATATCCCAAGCTGTGATAACGCTGGACGTATTCATTCCAAAGGTGGGCATCGTCGGACTTACGCACCGCCTCCAGTTCAATCGGCTCGAACACAGAAACTGTACCCACCAGCGGACTCTCAGCATCCGTGCGTGCTCCAGGGATGACCAACTTCTTAGACGCCGTGTACTTCCTTAACTCCAGCAAATCTATCAAGCCCCGGACGTTTAGTTTTTCTAAGAGTTGCCCGCAAGCTTCGACTTTATTGCGTCCGTTGGGGGAAACCCATTTTTTTCACAAATGGTTAACGCCAACTCTTTTCGACTGAGAGATGAAAACATTCGAATTGTTTCCTGGATGTCCTTCAGTTCCTGAAAGCTAAACTCTCGACCACACAGCAAGACTGGTTCTGATTCAAATATGTCAATCACAGTGGGTTCTCCTCTTATCTAAATTCTCCCACATTATTATCGCATATTTGAATAATGTAGTTTAGCCCCCTTTTGCGACAAAATTTCTTGACATTATTCGCTTAGGCCTTACTACACTTGTGTTACAAAACTATGGTTCACCAATGAGTTTTAAACTATAGAGTACGAAAGAAATGGGTAATACCCATTTGGGTATAATAAACTACCCTTTTTCGGAATTTACCCCTGATTAGTTAGTCACTACAATAAGATACATAAGCAAAAATATCGAAAGGAAATGATGAACTAAATGGATGGTCAAAAAGACAAAATATATCTTAAAAGTTCGGAAAATTTTGAAAATGAGCAAAAAGATGAGATGACTCCAAAGGAACGTCTACTGGCCGTACTCAGTGGTAAGAAAGTTGATCGAGTCGTCGTTGCCCAGCCTTTACAAACGGGTACTGTAGAGTTTATGGAGTCCAGTGGCGCGTTTTGGCCAGAAGCACACAGCAATCCTGAATTAATGGCCCGATTATCCTTTGAAGCTCACAAAGTAGCCGGTTTTGAAAGCGTGCGGGTACCTTTTGATGTCAATGTGGAAAGTGAAGTACTAGGTTGCGTTTTGGACTATGATAAAGGCGTTGGTAAGGGTATTGATATTCAGCCTTCAGTGCGGACAGCCTCAGTAGATCAGAAAGAGGATCTCGCCAAGATTCAAATTCCTGACCCTTATAAAGACGGTAGGATGCCTGTAGTAATTGAGGCTGTAAAGTTGTTGAAAAAAGCGATCAAAGAAGAAGGTAGTAACATACCGATTTTTGCGGCTGTAGTTGCTCCTTTTATGGTGGCAGGTCAGATTCGAGGCGTAGACAAACTAATGCGCGATCTGATCAAGGACCCAGCTTTCTCGCACGCCCTGCTGGAAAAGTGCTATCAAACTTGTTTGAGCTATGGCCAGGCATTGGTAGCGGCGGGTGCAGACGTGATAGTAATGATCGATGCTTCGGCATCGCCCGACCTGATTAGCTCTAAATATTTTGCTGAGTACGCCAAACCGTACTCTAAACGTTTGGCAGAACAGCTTGGGGTTCCGACTATTCTGCACATCTGCGGCAACAGTCATGTAATTCTAGACCAGATGGGCGAAATAGCTAATGGGGTGAGTATTGATTCGCTAGTGGACATGAAACTTCTCAAAGAAGTTTTGGGGGATAAAGCGGCTGCAGTTGGAAATATAGACGTTAATGGCACCTTGCTCTTTGGAAGTACTGAAGAAATTGAGCAGAGCGTGCGGGAACGTATCGATGCGGGAGTGGATATCCTTACTACTGCTTGCGGTATTGGTCCTCGAACTCCTACCCAAAACTTGATTACAATGGTCCAAGCCGCCAAAAAGTATGGGAGACAAAAAAAATGAAATATATTGCCTTAGACCTAGGAACGAGTGGCTTCCGGGCTCAGGCTATTGACGAAGATGGCTCGATTATTTCTACCGTAATCACAGCCCGTCACCCCTTGCCCGGAGCCAATGTGATGGACCAACTGCATTTCTGCATCAACTTTGGCCAAGAAATTACAACCGCCTTGTTCCGTGCGGCTGTCCAGCAGGTGATCAGTGAACTGGGAATCGATTTAAGTGAGGTCAAAAGACTGGCAGTATGCGGCAACCCCATTCAGCTTTCCTTATTTGAAGGAATTGAAGTTAAGGACTTGGCCTATGCGGGCAAGAACGCCTTGAAAAGGTTGGGCGTCGAGCCTGTGAAAAGGGATGCCAAAATCCGCAAAGCAGCTGATATTGGTCTTGACTTAATCGCTCAAGCAGATGTTTTAATCCCTCCGGCAGTCAGACACGAGATTGGGGCAGACGCCCTAGCCATGATGTATATGACCGGAATGCTGGATAACGATGAAATTGCCTTGGTGACTGACTATGGTACAAATGCGGAAATGGCTTTGAAAATTGGCGATCAAATTTTTACCGGTTCCTCGGCTGCAGGGCCAGCCTTAGAGGGACAGCATATTAGCGCGGGGATGTTGGCGGCGCCCGGGGCAATTGCGGACATTGAAAGGCTAGCTTCCGACCGTTGGCAGTGTTTGGTGCTCAATGAAAATCTGGAAAGTCAATTGAGTGCTGTCGTCGATTTGATTGGCGGCCAGAGCATTGATGAAGGATGCGAGGGACAAAAGGCCAAGGGGATCACAGGGACAGGTGTTATTGCCGCTATCGCTGTAGGTATAGATCAAGAGATCGTTGGTCCGCCAACCATTAATACACCGACTAACACTCTTTTTTTACAGGACGGAGTACAGCTTACTGAGAAAGACATTAAAGAAGCCGGTAAGGCTATCGGGGCTATCAGGGCAGGGCATCTCACCTTACTCGAAGAGGCCAGTATCAACATGGATCAGGTGAAAACCGTCTATATGACCGGAGCATCGGGCACCTATGTTGACGCTCGAAAAGCTCAACGGATTGGCCTAGTTCCAGGAAGTGCCAAGAAGATAGTACAGGCAGGTAACACTTCTTTGTCTATGGCCGTTGAACTTGCAAAAAACCCTAAGTTATTAGAGAAGCTTCAGGAAATTGCCAACGGGATGAGAGCTAACCACATCATGTTTGCAGATTCAAACGTATTTAAAAATTGTTATGCGGTGGAATTAGCTTATTGGGACGAAGGCATGCCTTTTAAGTTTTTCAACAAAATGTTAAAAAAGTATAAAATTCAAACACTACCAGAAGTTCCTGTTGATGCTGAGATCATTCGCTTAGCCCAACGCGATATTATTGACATCGGTAGCAATGGGTTGCAGGTGCTCCAGAATATTGGGACCAATTTATATCTTGGATTTGACCAATGCTCTGGTTGTGAAAGCTGCGCTGTGGAATGTCCCGAAGACGCTCTTCAGGTGCACAAGGAGCAAGACGGTTACAAGATTGTAATTAGGTCTGATTATTGCAATGGAACCGCCTGCCGCCGCTGCGAAGATGTCTGCCCAGTGAGCTGTTTCAAATATGAACAAATCTCACTGACACCAAGTGACTGAAAAATGGAAGCTTCATGGGGAGGTGATAAGTCAGAACCTTCAACCTCTAAGGCAAAAGACCTAGTACGCCAGTGGTGGTATTAAACGATTAGGAGATGTATTATGGCGGGAACTGTCGGAATTCTAATGTGTCAAGTACTGGAAGAAGAAATTTCTCATCTCTTACTGAAAGATCCTGAAATCAAAAAAATCAGTGTTGTGAGGTCAGAGTTTTCATCTGGAGTCGAAGAATGCCTACAGAATAAGGGTAAACTGTCAGTGCTCAGCGGAATTGACGACTTTCAGCCTGAAACAGGCGAAGGATTAGAGGTTCTGCTTGATGCTCAACACGTCGGCTTGCATATGGACAAAAAGTTATTGCAAGATAGTGTTCTTTCCAAGGTAAGGATTATGGAGAAACACTGCGGCGTGGTACTGCTAGGGTACGGATTGTGCGGCAATTCTTTGGACAAGTTAGATGAACTGTTGAAAGACATTTCGATTCCGGTCTTAATGCCAACAAACGATGACGGAAGTACAATAGACGATTGTGTTTGTCTGGTACTGGGAGGAACCAAGTACTATATGGAAGAAGTACGAAAGATGACCGGAACATGGTTCTCTACCCCAGGCTGGTATAAATACTGGGAAACCCTATTGCTAAAAGAACTGGGTGCTCCGGACATCAAAACAGTCAAATGGATTTTCGACAAAGTAGGTTACAAGCGGGTTTTGACAATCAACACTCATATTTCGGACGAAGAGAAGCTACAGCGAGATAGTAATGACTTTGCTCAAAAATTCGACTTCTGCTCCGAACAGCGTGAAGGATCTCTTGAACTCATTCTGCGAGCTTTGCAGAAAGCCAAACGGATCGCTGCTGTAGTATCCAACTCGAATTTATCAAAAAAAATTGTACTGGGAGGTAATAGTGTGGACGAGAACACTATGTTAAAACAACTAATCGAGCATGTCGTCGAGGGAGATGAAGACGAGGCCAAAGATCTAGCCCAAAATTGTCTGGATAATGGTACTTCAGCTTGGACGATAATTCAAGATGGACTGATCCCCGCTATGAAAATTGTTAGCGAGAAGTACGACAAAAAAGAATATTATTTACCCCAAATGTTATTGAGTGCTGACGCCTTTTATAACGCCTTTTCCATAGTAAAACCCTTATTGAAATCAGGAGAAGGCACTGGCAAGGGAACCATCGTTATCGGTGTTGTGGAAGGGGATATCCACGATATCGGTAAAAACTTGGTCAAGACGGTCATCGAAGCTAGTGGATATGAGTGTATCGATATGGGCAGGGACGTTATGATAGAAGATTATATTGCCAAAGTGAAGGAAGTAAAGCCCGATTATCTGATGTTGTCTACCCTAATGACTCCAACCATGGCCAACATGAGGCGTGTTATTGAAGGCTTAGTCGAAGAGGGTATTCGTGACACGGTAAAGGTCGTTCTTGGCGGTGGACCAGTATCTATGGACTTTGCTAAAAAAATAGGTGCGGATAATTACTGCGATAATGAAAAAGAGACGCTTAAGTGGTTGAATAGCTTCCAAACAGCCTAAAAAAAGGAGGGTGATCATTATGACGGAAAAAATGAGTCCAATAGAACGGGTTGTAGCTGCACTAACCTTTAAGCAACCGGATAGGGTGCCTGTGTGTTTATATTTTCAAAGTGGAATTCAACATGAACTCAAGAGGTTTGATTACACGTGGGAAGAAGTCTTGCACCACCCACGTAAATTGTTTAATGTAGTTGAAAAGCAATATACCTTATATGGTGTGGACAGTTTTTTTCTTCCCTGCGATTTTAGGGTAGAGGGAGAAGCCTTTGGATCCCATGTAGCTTACATGTTAAAAGGCGGGGAAGGGTACAGGATTGGGGTTATAGATAAGTGGGCTATCAACGGTCCCGAAGATTTAAAAGACGTTAAAATTCCTGATCCTTATAAGGATGGTAGGATGCCGATAATTCTCGAAGTTATTAGTATGCTGCATAAGAAATACCCAGAGGTTCCTGTTATCGGGTTTCTCAATGGCCCTCCCGATACAGTCACAGATATGGTCAATGGTCATTACACAGGACTGTTTAAAAACTTTGCTAAAAGACCTGAATTTGTCCACCAGTGTTTAGACTTGGCCACGCAGTGTTCGATAGAATTTGCTAAGGCTATGCTTAAAGAAGGCGCTGTGGCCATTGCTACTGTAGAAGGTGGCATGGTTGACCAAACGGTATCGCCGATCCAATATGCAGAGTTTGTGGCACCCTATCATGCGAGAATCAGAGAGGCTATTCAAGCTCCTTACGTTTTCCACCAATGTGAAAATGCTACTCCGTTTATGGATCTCATTGCTAATGTCATTAAGCCAGCCTGTATCGCTTTCCATGACTCTGTGGACTTAAAATGGGCTAAAGAGAAGTATGGTAGCAGTGTTGCCTTAGCAGGAAATGTCGGAGTTTCTAAAAGTGGGACACCGATGCTGGAAGGCACCCCGGACGATGTAATGGAAGCGGCGCGCAAATGTATTGAGATTGGGAAAACTGGTAGTGGTTACATCTTAAGCGGTGGCTGTGAAATTCACCATATGATACCAGAGGAAAACATTCATGCTCTGGTAGCAGCCGCAAAAAAATACGGGCAATACTAGACCCAATAACGAGTAAACAATTTAACCTCCTGGTAAATGCTGGTCTCTTATTTATCAGGGGGTTTTCCTATTAGACCCCCATGCAGTATTTATATGGCCCGACAGAGGATGAAAATATTAGCGGTCTGGGAGGTTTACGTTACCTCAATGAAGAGATTGGCTGCGCTGAAATGGGATATTATAGGGAGCGCGAAAAAGCTCCGATTTCCGGCTTTACCCCGGATGGTCAATACCCAATCATCTATGCGGAAAAAGGAATTACCATGTTTGAGGTTGTAAAAGAGTTAAATCGCAATTGTCATGGCGATGTGCTTATAACCTACATCAGCGGACATAGGGCTAATATGGTGCCTGATTATTGTGAGGCTGGAGTAGCTACTCAAGATAAGGCTAGGGTGATTAAGGCTGCAGAAGAGTTTGCGATTCAAACCGGGATGAAGCTTAAGGCTGAAGTTAAAACTGATCTAGTCATCATTAAATCTAGCGGTTTTGCCGCCCATGGCAGCCTACCATAACTTGGTAAAAATGCTATTATGCAAATGTTTAAGTTCTTAGTAACCCTGCCTATCGGTAAGTGCGAGCTTGCAGATTTATTGGTCTTCTTTAATACCTATGTTGGAATGGAAACTGATGGAAAGTCTTTTGGGGTCGACTTAGAAGACAAGGAATCGGGGAAGTTATATTTATATCCAAAACTCTAATTGGAGCAAGCATGCTGTTCCATATCTTTTGTTTATGATCGCATAAGTTGTAGTTCAAGTTTGTTATAATTGGCTTTGCTTAGGTATACCGCGCTAAAAAAATAAATAGAAATTTAACAATAAGTGTTATATTTGTTATATAATAAAGTAGTCCTTTCGGTGCTTGTGTTTAAGTTTAACTAGAAAGGAAAGGTTTGCCGAAATGTGAAAATAGAAATAAGGAGGAAGATTCATGGGAGGTTACACCGGAAAAATTCTACGGATCAATCTCACGGAAGGGAAAACCAGTACTGAACCATTAAACATGGAACTTGCTAAGAAATATTTAAGTGGGCGTGGACTTGCCGGAAAAATGTTTGCAGATGAGGTAGCCTCAGATGTAGATGCTTTTTCTCCTGAAAATAAAATGTTTATTGCTACGGGAGTTCTAACTGGTACGAACGCTCCAACATCCGGCCGGTATATGGTGGTGACAAAATCGCCGCTGAATGGAGTTATAGCTTCTTCGAACTCAGGAGGTTACTGGGGAACGCAATTAAAGTTTGCCGGTTATGATATGGTTGTATTAGAAGGCAAGGCAGACCATCCTGTCTATATTTCCATTCACGACGATAAAGTAGAAATTAAAGATGCGGGTCATATCTGGGGTAAGGAT
>Ga0082335_1006770_pt1 | contig 14429 bp, 18 predicted proteins | sample Subgrocontami58m_FD_72375 | JGI IMG/M metagenome (GOLD analysis project Ga0082335, IMG submission 72375) | Subsurface groundwater microbial communities from S. Glens Falls, New York, USA - GMW37 contaminated, 5.8 m (SPADES assembly) (version 2) ...
AACCGAAACAGCGCGCGTTCACGCTCGCGGAACTGCTGATCGTCGTCATCATCCTCGCCATCCTGGCCGCGATCATCGTGCCGCAGTTCTCCTCGGCCACGGTCGACGCGCAGGAATCGGCGCTCGACGCCAACCTGACCGGGCTGCGCTCGGCGATCGAGCTGTACCACGCGCAGCACGGCACCCTCTACCCTGGCGCGGCCGCCACCACGGGCGGCGCCTGCGCGACCAAGGGAACGGGCGCCGCCGGAAGCGCGCAGGCGTTCATGGACAGCCTGCTCATGTACTCCGATGTGGCCGGCAATACATGCACCCTCGGCGACACGACGATTTACCGATTCGGGCCGTACGTCCGCAAGGCGATCCCTGCCGACCCGATCACCGGCAAGGGATCGGTCGTGGGCGAGATCGTGGTGACCAACACGGGCGCAGTGATCGCGCCGGCCGCGGCGACCGGCGGCTGGGCCTACGACACGGTGTCCGGCCAGATCGTCATGAACAGCAACGCCGTCGACTCCAGGGGCGCCGTCTACAGCACCCACTGACGCACAGTCGGTGGAGGCCGCCCGGTCGAGAGCTCTGCATGAAATCGGGAAATGCACAGGGGTTCACGCTCGCAGAGATCCTGACCGTAGTGGCGGTGATCGGGAGCATCGCCGTGATCGCGGTCCCGCTGCTCTCCTTCATGGACTCGAAGCGGCTCGACGTCGCCGCGGCGGAGGTCGGGAACGCCCTGCGGCTCGCGATCGGCGAGGCCGGCCGCACCGGAAGCTATGTTCTGGCCGACGCGCAGACGACCCCGGGTCACCTGAGGGTCGTCCGTTCCGACGCCTCCGGCGCGGACCTGGGCGCGATCAGCGACCCGCTGACCAAGCGGGCGTTGGACATCGACGTGTCGGCGTCCGCGTTCTCGGCGCAGGTGGCCATGGAGCCGCGCTTCCTTCAGGGCGGCACGGCGTACGCGCAGTTGCTGATCGGTCCCGCAACGCAATTGCGCGTGCTCGACGGGGCCATCGACAGGGGCCCGCTGCAGGCAGGCAGCGGCATCGTGCTGAGCATTGATTCGAGCAGCGTCACGGTAGCGATCGACGAGGCCACGGGCCGTGTCACGCTGCCCTAGGGAAAGGCACCATGCGCAACGCTCACGCCTTGAAGGGCATCGGCCAGACGGGCTTCTCCTACGTGGAGGTGCTGCTCTCGGCCGTGCTGGTGACGGTGCTTCTGGTACCGGCGCTCCGGGCGCTGCAGACGGGCGTCACCGGCAGCGACACGTCATCCGCCGCCTCGAGGCAGCTCCGGCTGAGGGCCAAGCTGGAGGAAGTGCTTGCCAGGCCCTTCGCGAAGCTCTACGCGGAGACCTACCTGGGTGGGGGCAACACGACCAGCTCGGCCAGCGCGACTTTCTCCGATGCCGTGGGCCAGTCCGAGCGCCGCGTCGTGGTGCTGTATCGCTACGACGCCTCGACGAACGCCCTGAGCGGCAGCGACACGGGGCTCCTGTTCGTCAGCGTCCACTACGAGGCCGACGGCAGCGCGGGGGCCCTCAGCACCCTGACCGGACGGTGGTGGTGATGAAAGCGATGGCGCCATCGTCGCGGGGCTTTACGCTGATCGAGCTGATGATCGCGGTGGCGATCGGCGCTCTGGTCCTCGCCTCGCTCAATTCGGTGGTCGCGCTGGGCGTGAAGGCCCAGGCTTTGGGCCGGAGCGCGAACGACCTTGCCTACCAGGGACGATTCGCGCTCGAGAGAATGACGGCGAAAGCCCGCGGCGCGACGCCCCAGCCCCTTTCCACGCCGGCTGCCAACACCTCGGGGAGCTGGTTCGCGCCGACCATGTACTGCCTCAACGCGAGCCAGCAGTTGATCGAGACCGCGACCACCGACAGCGGCTGCACGGGTACGACGGTGATTGCGAGCAAGGTCAGCGGATTTTCCGCGCAGCAGCCGGCGGGCCCGGGGCCCGTGGATGAGCCGGTCGCCGTGCTCGGCCTGACGTTGACCGACGCGGCCAACGGCAGGACCGTCACGCTTTCCACCAGCGTTCGGCTGGGCGGGGGAACGCTATGATCGGGCGGCTGCGCGCAAGCCGGCAGGCGGGCTTCACGCTCCTGCCGGTGGTCCTGGCGATGAGCCTGGTGGCGGCGATCGCCTTCCTGCTCAACCGGGACAACGGCGTCAACGCCGGGATGGTCGCCGGGCAGGACGACATGGAGCGGGCCCGGCTCGCGGCGGAGGCCGGGCTGCAGGCGGCCAATTACGTCGTGCAACTGCTCGGCTGCGCCGGAGGCTACCCCACCAGTGCGCTCCCGGTGACCAACAACGCCTTCGGCGGGGCGAGCTACACGGCCTACTCGGACAGGGCGTCCGGCTCGCCGCTGGCCCTCACCGCAACCGGCACCTACAACGGCGCCTCGGTCACGCTGACCCGCTCCACGGTCTACGCGTACCAGTCCCCGATGCGCAGCTACACCCTCCAGCCCGGCCCGGGCGTGACCCAGGATACCGACCTCTCCAGCCCGTTCCCCGATCGCAACTATGGCGCGTCCACGACCGTGGACCTCGATTCCAGCCACCACGCTCTGCTGCTCAAGTTCGACTTCTCGGCGCTTCCGGCGGGCAGCCGGGCCATCCCCTGGTACGACGGTGCGCAATTGCGGCCCGGTGCGCAATTGGGCCTGTACGTCAACTCGGTGGGCGCGCAGACGTCCGACGTGGTGAACGCCTATGTCGTCACCCGAAGCTGGGTGACGGGAACGCTGGCCGGTACAGGACAGGCCCCGGACGGCGCCACGTGGAATACCTACAACGGCGCGAACGCCTGGGCGGCCCCCGGAGGGGACTACGCCGGCGCGGCGTTGGCGAGCACGCCTGTTTCGGCTGTGGTCGGCTGGATAAACTGGGACATCACCGATGCCGTCATCGCGTGGATGAAGGGCTTCTACCCGAATTACGGCATCCGGCTCTACCCCGCCGGGACCGGCATCCAGAGCATGAGGCTGGTCAGCGGCGACAACACGACGACCCCGATGCTGCGGCCCGAGATCGACCTCAGCTACCTGCTGCCCTGCGGGGCGACGGCGCCGTCATGACCCTACTTGCCAAAACCTGGTCATCCACGGACTTCGACGCCGAGGACCTGACGCGCTTCGCGCAGCCGGAAGTGGCGCGCGAAACCGCGCAGGGCGTGTTCGCGCTGGGCGCGTTGACCATGCTGCTGATGTCGGGCCTAGCGCTGCTCTACTACGGCCTGGGGCTCAGCGCGGATCATGTCTACACCTTCATCGTGCTGGCGGTGCTGGCCATCCATATCGCGACCTCCGCCAGGGTGATTCCCGATACGCGGGTGCTCTACCTGCTCGGCATGGTGCTGCTCGCCCTGTGCGGGCTCGCCTTCGTGCTGCTTGCGCATCGGTTCGGACATTTCAGCCCGTCGCTGTTCAGCACCGTCGTGCTGCTGTTCATGGTGGTGCCGCTGGTGCCATGGGGAACGCGCGAGGCGCTCCTGGCGATCGGCGTCCTCTACCTCATCTTCACCGGGTCGACCTTTGCCGCGGCCAGGCGCTTCACCCCGGAGACCCTGTGGACCCTGCAATTCCTGATGGTCAGCAGCGCGGTCATCTCGCTGGCGCTGGTCGCGCGCGCCGTGGTCGTGCGCAAGGCGCACCTGGAGGCGCGGTTCTCGCTCACGGCCTCGAACGAGGAGTTGTTCCGGCTCTCCAACCAGGATGCCCTCACCGGGGCCTGGAACCGGCGCTTCCTGGAGGAACACTTCGACGCGTTCGTCAGCCGGGCCGCGGCTTCCGGGGTGGATTTCTGCCTCGGCGTGGTGGACGTCGACAAGTTCAAGGAGCTCAACGACGTGCATGGCCATGCCTGCGGAGACCGGGTATTGCAACGGCTGGTCAAGGTGCTCGCGGCGGCGCTGGCCGGCGACGAATACGTGGTTCGCATGGGCGGAGACGAGTTCGTGCTGCTCATGAAGGGTTACAACACCCGGCAGCGCCTCGAACGGGCGCTGAAAGCGCTGAAGGTCCGCGTCGAGGGCAATCCCGCGCCTGCCGTAATGCCCGACGTGAGCATCGGCCTGGCCAGGGTAAGCGCGGGAACGCCCGCCTCGCTCCACGACGTGTACGTGGTCGCGGACAAGGCTTTGTACTCGGCGAAAGCGCGCCCCTCCTGTTCGCTGGTCGAGATACGCCTCGACGTGGAGGTCGTGAGATGAGGCTTTCGCTGATGCGATCGCTCAGCCCGATCTGGAGCAGGATGGCAGGGGGCGGGACTTTCGGCATCGGATTCCAGATGAGCCTGGAAGCGATGCACCTCGTCCAGATGCAGGCGAGCGCCTCGGGCATCGCCTTCCGTGCCGCCGCCACGCTGGGCTATGGATGCAGCCGGGACGAAATCCTGGTCAATCCGCGCCGGCTGAAGGCGCTGGTGAGCCGTGCGCTGGACGATCAGCCGTTCCGGGGCCGGCGCATCGTCACCTGCATGCCGAGCGACCAGGTCAAGACCTTCGTGGTCAGCTACACCGTCGCCGAGGGCCAGCCGGACTCCGACGCCATCGTTCGCGACCTCCGCGGACGCATGGACGGAAATACCGACGGCATGGTGTTCGATTTCATGCCGGTCCGGCAACCGGGTTTCGACAGCCCGAGGAAGGAGGCGCTGGTCGCGATCGCGGCGAAAGAGCAGGTCACTGCCTACCTCGATCTCCTGTCCGGCGCCGGCCTCGACGTCAAGGCCGTCGACATCGGGCCGATCGCCTTGACGCGCGTGGTGTCCCGGGTCGGCACGGCGGAAGACGGCAAATACCAGAATCTGCTGCTGATCAATTTCGGCTCGCACGGCAGTTTCCTGACCGTGGTGTGGGGGCGGCGTCTGATGCTCGACCGGCCCATCGAATTCGCAGAGAAGCGCCTGCTCGCGCGGCTGGAGACGGTCATGGATCTGCCCGAACCGATGGCGAAGCGGCTGCTGCTGGAGCGCGGCTTCAGCGCCGTCCCCGGCGCCGATGCATCCGCCGAAATCGGCGCAGCGCTCAAGGAAGTGCTGCATCCCGAATTCATGGCTCTGAAAGGCGAAGTGGGCAAGACGCTCATCTACACGGCCTCCAAGACCCGCGGCAAGACCGTGGACAAGATCTACCTGGTGGGAAGCATCGCGCGCTATCCGGGCATCGCCGAGCTATTGACCGGCGAGCTCTCCATGCCGACCGAAGTGCTGGACCCGTTCTCGATCTTCCCGCACCAGCTCAAGCAGAAAAAACTGGCGGGACTTTGGCCGCATACCGGCGCGGCGGTCGCCACCGGCCTGGCGTTGCGCGGAGTGCCTGGATAATGGCCGAGTTCGACCTCATTCCCCCGGACTATGCGCGGGGCAGGATTCTCAGGCGGCGAATGAAGGCGCTCGCCTTTGCCCTGGCGTCGGTTGCATGCCTGGTGGCGATCGCCTGGCTCGGACTTCATTCGCTCATCTCCGCGGAGAGCGGCAAGGCAGCGCGACTGCAGCAGGCAAAGCAGCTTTCAGTCAAGGGCGAGGCCGCTGCACAGGAGTACCGGCAGCGCAAGCGGGCGGTCGAGCAGCAGCTCGAGGCGCTCGACGAACTCCGGGGCCGCGACCGCGTGCGGATCTTCGTCAGGGCGATCGACGCGGCCTACGTCGAAGGCGTGTGGTTCGACGCCCTCCGGTTCTATCGGCGGGAACTGCTTCCCGCCGGCGACCCGCGCAGCGCCGCAGCCCCGCCCGGGCGCGCCCGCGCGAGCGCACAGAACGCTGCGCCCCGGGTCGCGACGCCGGCCGAAATCGAGCACTACGCGGAGATCGCCGGCCATGCGGTCAATCACTCGGCGCTTGCGGAATTCCTCCGCAGACTCGGCCATCAGCCGGGCATCGCCGACGTGCGCCTGATCGATTCGGGCATGCGCCCCCATGCGGAGGTCGCGGCGATCGATGCCAGGATCTCCCTGTTGATAGACGCGCGGGGACGGCAATGACGAAGTGGATGCACACGACGCTGGCAAGGGTTCCTCCGCGGGCGCTTGTGCTCGCACTGGTTCTCGCCGTCGCCGTCGTGGGATTCGAAGGTTGGTACCTGCTGCTGCGCAAGCCCCTGGTCGAATACCGGCGCCTGACCGCCACCACCGCCGCCCTGACGGCCGCGGTCAAGTCCCCCGCGAGCCAGCAAGCCGAGCTGAACCGGCTGCAGGCCGAGGTGAGGCAGATCTCGGAGCGCGTCGCCGGCGAGCTGCGCCTGCCGGCAGCGGAGGACGAGACGGCGAGCTTTCTCATGACGGAGCTGGATCGCACCGCCGCGCGCGACGGGGTCGTGCTGACGGGGGTGAAACCGGGCGGCCGCAGGCAGGTGCTGGGATTCGAGGAGGTTGCCTTCGAGGTCGGCGCACAAGGCAAGTACCTGCCGCTGTGCCAGTGGCTGCTCGACTTCAGGGACACGCTCGGACAGGGCGCGACGGTGACGGACTTCGAGATGAAGTCGATCGACGAGGGTGGACGGGTCGCGCTGTCGCTGAAGCTCGCGCTCTACCGGCCGCCGCGAATCCCCGGAGCAGGCAAATGAGCCGCGCCGAAACCTTCATCCTGCGGGCCGTGGTCTCGGTCCTGTGCTGCGCGCCGGGGCTGGCCTGTTCACAGGCCGAAAGGCCGCGGCACGACCTGTTTGCGAAGCCGGCGCCGGCCGCGATGCAACGGGTCAAGCACCAGGCAGACGCCGAGCCGGCGGTTCGCGAGGTCCCATGGACTCCGCAACTGCGCGCGGTGATGGTGGCCGGTCCCGACTCGATGGTGAACGTGGATGGCGCGATGGTGCGCATCGGCGAGGAACTCCGCGGCTATCGCCTCGTGGAAGTGCGCGACGGCGAGGCCGTGTTCGCGAAGGGCGGGAAACGATTCACCGTGGCCATGCGGGGCGGCGCGCCGGACCCGGAAGAGACGCGGGAGAAGCGATGAAAACGTTCCTGCCGATTGTTGCCGCCGTGCTGGCGCTCGCCGCGATGGCACCGGCGCGCGGCGCGGACGCGAGCGCCGCGGCCCCCGGCGGAAGCATCTTCGCCAGCCCGCTCGCGCGGCGTGTCGCGAAGGAGCTCAATGTCGACCTCGCGCGCGTGCGCGGCTCCGGTCCGAACGGCCGCGTGGTGAGAGTCGACGTGGTAGCCGCCGCCGCCGCGCAGAAGCGCGCAGCTTCCGCGCCCGCGGCTGCTCCGGTCCCGGCCGCCGCCGCAGTCGCGCCGGTCGTCGCCCCGGTCGTCGCCCCGGTCGTTGCGCCGGTCGTTGCGCCGGTCGAGGAGCGGATCAACCTGAATTTCCGCGCCGCGCCCATCGAGGAGGTGTTCGACATGCTGTCCAGAAAGGACCAGGTCAACATCGTCCTCAGCAAAGGCGTGACCGGCAAGGTGACGGTCAATCTGTACGGCGTAAGCGTGAAGGAGGCGATCTACGGCGTTGCCAAGGCTGCGGGTTACTGGGTCGAAACGCGCAACGGCGACTACGTCGTCCTGGGCAAGGAGACGGGCGTCGATTACCCCAGCGCGAACACGCAGATCAGGACATTCAAGGTGCAGTATTCCGACACCAAGCAGATCGGGGACATCCTGGCCAGGTACGCCTCCCGCTACGGCAAGATCACGCCATTGATCGGACGCAAGCTCATCGTCGTCGAGGATCTGCCCGGCTTCGTCGATCGCATCGGCAAGCTGCTCGAGGAACTCGACGTCCAGCCCAAGCAGGTGATGATCGAAGCGAAGATCCTCGAGGTCACCCTGGACGAGAGCGAGAACTTCGGCGTCGACTGGAAAAAGATATTCGGGTCGGCCGGTAACACCTCGGGAAGCTTCGGTACCTCCGGCCTGGCCTCCGGCACAGCGGCCAAGCCGAGCCAGGGCTTCTTCTTCAGCCTGCTCGACAGGCACCTGGAGGCGTTCCTGAGCGCGCTCGCGGCCAAGGGGCGCATACGCACGCTCTCCACGCCCAAGCTGCTGGCGCTGGAGAACCAGGAGTCCAAGGCCGTCATCGGCGACAGCACCGGCTACAAGGTCACCACCACCATCAATCTGGTGACCACGGAAACCGTCCAGTTCCTGGAGTCCGGGGTCATACTCAAGGTGACTCCCTCGGTGGATCAGCGCGGCCGCGTGCTGCTCAAGGTGCACCCCGAGGTGAGCTCCGCCACCCTGGTGGAAGGCATCCCCTCGAAAAAGAGCACCGAAGTCACCACCGAGTTGATCTGCGAGGACGGCCAGTCGATCTTCATCGGCGGGTTGATCAAGGGCAAGAGCTCCCTCGAGAAGCAGGGCGTGCCCGTTCTGGGAGACCTGCCGTTGATCGGCGGCCTGTTCTCGAACCGGCAGGAGGCCGTCAACACTTCGGAAACGGTGGTGATCATCACGCCCTACGTTGTGCGCGAGCCGCGGGACGCCGACCGGCTGTCCGAGGAAATGGTTCGGCAAGCAGAGAGAATCTCCGGCGCGATCCGCGAGGATCAGGCCAAGCTGATGCGCGGCAGCTCGACCTGGCTCGAAGCGCCCTGAAGCCCCGCGCGCGCGGCGCGCAAGTCCCGCCATTCCCGCAGCCGGCCTGCGCCGCCGGCCGTGCATATATAATTGCCTCCGGAACGCGATGCGGCGTGCGGTTCGGATGAACATGGCAACCATACAGAGCAACCTGCAAGCCGTGCTCGGGCGCATCGCCGCGGCATGCAAGGCCGCGGGCAAGCCTGAATCGGCCGTGCGACTGGTGGCGGTGTCCAAGACCTTTGCGGTCGAGAACGTGCGCGCGGCAGCCGCAGCCGGACAGCGCGATTTCGGCGAGAACTACCTCCAGGAAGCGCTCGCCAAGATGCAGGCGCTGGCCGACCTGGCGCTCGTGTGGCATTTCATCGGCCCCATCCAGAGCAACAAGACGCGCGCGATCGCCGAGGCGTTCCAGTGGGTGCATTCGGTGGACCGCGAGAAGATCGCCGCGCGCCTCTCGGAGGCGCGCCCGGCGCACCTGCCGCCCCTCAACGTGTGCATCGAGGTGAACGTTTCGGGCGAGGCGAGCAAGAGCGGCGTCGCGCCCGATGCGCTCGCGGCGCTCGCGCGCCGCGTCGCCGCGCTGCCGCGACTCGCGCTGCGCGGCCTCATGGCGATCCCCGAGCCCACGCCGGACCCGGCGCAGCAGCGCCGGAGTTTTCGCGTGGTGCGCGAGCTGAAGGACGCCCTCGTGCGCGAGGGCCTGCCTCTGGACACGCTCTCGATGGGCATGTCGGCCGACCTCGAGGCCGCGATCGCCGAAGGCGCGACGCTAGTGCGTGTAGGCACCGCGATCTTCGGCGAGAGGACCAGGCGGAACACATGAGGTGCGCGCAATGAATGTCACCTTCATCGGCGGCGGCAACATGGCCGACGCGCTCATCGGCGGGCTGCTGCAGAAGGGCTTCCGCGCGCAGGACCTGCGCGTGGTCGAGATCAGCAACGAGCAGCGCGAGCGGATCGCGAACAAGTACGGCGTCGCCTGCTTCGGCAACGCGCAGGACGCGGTGCGCGCCGGGGACATCGTCGTGTTCGCGGTCAAGCCCCAGCAGTTGCGCGAGGCGGCGGCCAAATCGGGCCTCGAGCGCAACCGGAACCTGGTGGTCAGCATCGCCGCCGGAGTGAGGCTCACCAGCCTTTCGCGCTGGCTCGGCGGCCACACGCGCATGGTGCGCGCGATGCCCAACACGCCGGCGCTGATCGGCGAGGGGATCGCGGGCCTGTTCCCGCTCTCGGCCGAGGTCACCGCGCGCGACAGGCGCGACGCCGAGACCATCCTCGGCGCGGTGGGCATGACCGTGTGGATCGAGCAGGAGACGCAGATGGATGCGGTCACCGCGATCTCCGGAAGCGGCCCGGCCTACGTGTTCTATTTCATCGAGGCGCTGCAGGAGGCCGCCGGGCAGATCGGCCTGCCCGCCGAGGTCGCGCAGCGCCTGGCGCTGCACACCTTCACGGGCGCGGCGCGGCTCGCCGCAGGCAGCGCCGACCCGGTGTCGGTGCTGCGCGAGCGCGTGACTTCCAAGGGCGGTACGACCGAAGCGGCGCTCGCCAGCATGGCCGGCGACCGCGTGAAGGAAGCGATCGTGCGCGCGATTCACGCGGCCTACGAGCGCGGCCGCCAGCTCGGCGAACAGCTCGACAAATAGGCGGGGAGAGACGGATGTTCGTACAGATCGGCCAGTTCCTGATCGAGACGCTGTTCGGGTTCTTCGTCTACCTGCTCCTGCTGCGCTTCTACATGCAGGTGCTGCGCGCGCCGTTCCGCAACCCGATCGGCGAATTCGTCGCTGCGCTCACCAACTGGGCGGTGCTGCCGGCGCGGCGCGTGACGCCGGGCCTCTTCGGCCTGGACCTCGCGTCGCTCCTGCTCGCCTGGCTCGTCGAAATCCTGATGCGGCTCGCGATGGCGTGGATGCGCGGGGTCTCGCTCGCCGCCGCACCGGGCGCGGCCTTCGCGATGCTCGCGCTGCTCGCGGTCATCGAGCTCGCGCGCCTGTCGCTCAACCTGCTGATCGGCGTGGTCATCGTCCAGGTCGTCATCAGCTGGGTGAATCCCCACGCGCCGTTCGCGCCCATCTTCGACGCGCTCACCCGGCCCTTCTACCGCGTGTTCCGCCGCTTCATCCCGGCGATCGGCAACATCGACCTGTCGCCGCTTTTCGTGCTGATCGTCGCGCAGGTGCTGCAGATCGCGCTGACCTCGCTCTCGCTCAAGGCGTCGACCCTGTTTTGAACGACTGGTACCGCAAGACCGCCGAAGGCTGGGTCATCGCCGTGCACGTGCAGCCCGGCGCGAAACGCAGCGGCGCGGCCGGACTGCACGGCGGCGCGCTCAAGCTGCGCATCGCCGCGCCGCCCGTCGAGGGCAAGGCGAACGACGCGCTCATCGCCTTCATCGCCGGCGCGCTCGGCGTGCCGCGGCGCGCGGTGAGCGTCGTAAAGGGTGCGTCCTCGCGCGAGAAGCGGGTGCTCGTCGCCGACGCCTCGGTCGACCCGGCGCGGCTGCTCCCCGCGGAGCCGTCAGCCGCGGCGAAGCGAAATCCCAGAAATTAGATAACGCGGGTCCGCTTCCAGACTTGATAAGCGGCCAGTTTGCTTGTCAAATCTGGCAATATGAGCTGTCATTCCGAGCGCAGCGAGGAATGACAGCGGTGGACGTCGTCCCGTCGAAACCGACGCTCAGGCCTCGTACACCACCTGCCCCGAGGCGAGCGTGTAGCGCACCTGGCCGGGGAGCTCGTAGCCGAGGAAGGGCGTGTTCTTGCCCTGGCTGCGCAGGGACTGGGCGGTGATGCGCACCTGCGCCTCGGGATCGAACACGCACAGGTCGGCGGGATTGCCCGGGCGCACGGTCCCGGCGTCGAGCTTGAGGATCCCCGCCGGACCGGAAGTGACCGCGGCGAGCGCCCGGGCGAGCGGCACGCGCGCCTCCATCGCCCACTTGAGCGTGAGCGGCAGCAGCAGCTCCAGCCCCGTGGCGCCCGCCTCGGATTCGCTGAAGGGCATGAGCTTCATGTCCTCGTCGACCGGCGCATGGTCCGAGCAGATCGCGTCGATCGTGCCGTCGGCGAGCCCCGCGCGCAGCGCGTCGCGGTCGCGCTGGCTTCTGAGCGGCGGCACGAGGTGGCTGTGCGAGTCGAAGTAGCCGATGTCCATGTCCGACAGGTGCACGTGGTGCACGCCGACGTCGCAGGTGACGGCCAGGCCCTCGTCCTTCGCGCGCCGCACCATCGCAACGGCTTCGGCGGTCGACAGGCGGCACAGGTGCAGGCGCGTGCCGGTGGCGCGCGCGAGGTGGAGGATGGTCGAGAGCGCGATGGTCTCGGCGAAGGACGGGATCCCGGGCAGGCCCAGCCGCGTGGCGACCACGCCGTCGTGCGCGACGCCTTCACGCGCGAGGAAGCCGTCCTGCGGCCGCAGCCACACCGGAAAGCCGAACGTCGAGGCGTACTGCATCGCCCGCCACAGCACCTGCGTGTCCGGGATCGGCGCATCGGCCTGCGAGAAGCCGATGCAGCCGGCGTCGGAGAGCACCGCCATCTCGGTCAGCCGCTCGCCGGCGAGACCCGCGGTGAGCGCGCCCAGGGGATAGACGTTGACGAAGTTCAGGCTGCGCGCGCGGAACTTGAGCATCTCGACCAGGCCCGGTTCGTCCAGCGGCGGGTCGGTGTCCGGCGGGCACACCAGGCTCGTCACCCCGCCCGCGGCCGCGGCCTGCATCTCCGATTCCAGCGTCGCCTTGTACTCGAAGCCCGGCTCGCGCAGCCGCGCCGAGAGGTCGATCAGCCCGGGGCAGACGACCAGGCCCGCGGCATCGATGATGCGGTCGGGGGCGAACCCTTCCGGGGCGCGGCCGACGGCGGCCACCTCGCCCAGGTCGATGTAGAGGTCCTCGCGCGCATCGGTGCCGCTTGCGGGGTCGATCAGCCTGCCGTTCTTGATATGGATCTTCATCGAATCAGTTGCCCGCCAGGATGCTCATGACCGCCATGCGCACCGCGATGCCGAAGCTCACCTGCGGCAGGATCACCGCCTGCTTGCCGTCGGCCACGGCCGAGTCGATCTCGACGCCGCGGTTCATCGGCCCGGGGTGCATGACGATGGCGTCGGGCTTGGCGAGCGCGAGCTTCTCCGGCGTGAGGCCGTAGGACTTGAAGAACTCCTGCGCGCTGGGAAGCAGCGCGCCCTTCATGCGCTCGTTCTGCAGCCGCAGCATCATGACCACGTCGCAGTCGCGCAGGCCCGCGCGCATGTCGTGGTACACGCGCACCCCGAGCTGCTCCATCGCCGTGGGCAGCAGCGTCTTCGGCCCGATCGCGCGCACGTCCGGGGTGCCGAGCGTGGTGAGCGCGTGAACCAGCGAGCGCGCCACGCGCGAGTGCAGCAGGTCGCCGACCACCGCCACCGAGAGCCGCGTGAAATCGCGCTTGTAGTGCCGGATCGTGTAGCTGTCCAGGAGCCCCTGGGTCGGGTGCGCGTGCCGGCCGTCGCCGGCGTTGATCACGTGCGCTTGCGCGCCGACGTGCTGCGCGATCAGGTGCGCAGCGCCGCTCGCGGCGTGGCGCACCACGAACATGTCGGCGTGCATCGCCGAGAGGTTGTCGACGGTGTCGAGCAGCGTCTCGCCCTTGGTGGAGGAGGAGGTGGCGATGTTCAGGTTGATGACGTCCGCCGACAGGCGCTTCGCGGCGATCTCGAACGTGGTGCGGGTGCGCGTGGAAGGCTCGAAGAACAGGTTGAATACGCTCTTGCCGCGCAAGAGCGGCACCTTCTTCACGTCGCGCTCGGCGACGCTGATGAAGGAAGCGGCGGTGTCGAGGATGTGGATGAGGATTTCGCGCGGCAGCCCTTCCACCGTGAGCAGGTGCTGCAGCGTTCCCTTGTCGTTCAATTGCGGGTTGCGCGCCATCATGTCTGCGCTTTGCGTTCGCGCCGTTTGTCGGAAACCGTGAGCGAGAGGCGGCCGAGCGCGTCTCGATCGAGCACCAGCACCTTGCCAGGCGGGACTTCGAACCGGGCGCCGACGTACTGGGCGGCGACGGGAAGCTCGCGCCCGCCGCGATCCACCAGCACGGCGAGCTCGATGCACGCTGGCCGCCCGTGGTCGAACAGCTCGTTCATCGCGCCGCGCACCGTTCGGCCGGTGTAGAGCACGTCGTCGACGAGCAGCACGCGCCGTCCCGCGACCTCGAACGGGATCTGCGAAGCCTTGATGTCGTGGTGCAGCCCGACCTGGTCGAAGTCGTCGCGGTAGAACGAGGGATCGAGCACCCCGAGCTCTGTGCTCACCCCGAGCGCCCGGTGCAGCCGCTCGGCGAGCCACACGCCGCCGGTGACGATGCCGACGATCCCGGTGTCGGGCGTCACGTGGCCGCGCAGCTGCGCGATGAGCGCCTCGCACAGCGCTTCGGCGTCAGGCAATTTCATCGAGATAGTCCTGCAGAATGATGCGCGCGGCCTCGCCGTGCACGAGTTGCTTGTGCTTCCTGCCGCCGCGGCCCGCGCCGCGCAGGCCCTCCTCGGCCGCCGCCGAAGACAGCCGCTCGTCGACCAGCTCGACCGGCAGACCGAAGCGCGCCTGAAGCTGCCGCGCGAAGCGGCGCGCGCGGCCGCTCATCTCCTGCTCGGCGCCGTCGAGCGAGAGCGGCAGGCCCACCACCAGGCGCTGCGGCCGCCACTCGCGCACCAGCGGCTCGATCGCGGCCATGCGTGCCGACCCGCTCTTCGCTTCGAAGGAAGCGAGCGCATGCGCGATGCGCGTTTCGCTGTCGCCGGTTGCGACGCCGATGTAGCGGGTGCCGAAGTCGAATGCAAGGACGTTGAAGGCGCCTTTCACGCATGCCCCGCCTCGTCGGAGAGGCTGGCGAAGTTGATGCCGAGCAGCTCCATCGCCGCCGGCAGG
>Ga0082335_1006771_pt1 | contig 14427 bp, 4 predicted proteins | sample Subgrocontami58m_FD_72375 | JGI IMG/M metagenome (GOLD analysis project Ga0082335, IMG submission 72375) | Subsurface groundwater microbial communities from S. Glens Falls, New York, USA - GMW37 contaminated, 5.8 m (SPADES assembly) (version 2) ...
CAGAATATTAGAGTTAGTAGCGCTGGTATCTAATTGCAAAGTTCCGGCTGATAGAATTCTGATGTCTCCATTGCCGTTGGCGTTGCTGGATGATAGCTGGATTCCACCTCTGGAAGCTCTGATTCCGACGGCAGCAATGACATCATCTTGAGCAGTCATGGTGTTGGTGCCGACATTTTCTAAGAGATCGCCGGTACCGGAGTCTACTAATATATTGTTGTTGTTGCCGGAAGTATCAATCTTCAGAGAACCGCCGGATCTTAATCTCAATTCACCTAGCCCACCGACTCCGGAAGTTGAAATATCAATTCCGCCATTGGTGGAAAGCAGAGCGATAGAGTTGATGGCGGCTTGGTTGGAGGTCAAGCTGATTTGGGCGGTGTCAGTGACCGCATATGCTCCGGTGTAAGTATGAGTGGAGGCGCCGGCGTTAACGTTGAAGGCGCCGGTGCCCGCCTGAAGCAGAACATTAGAATTGGTGCCGGAAGTAGAAAGCTGTAATGTTCCGCCTGATTTCAAGATCAAATTGCCGTTACCATTGGCATTTGAAGTTGACAGTTCAATCCCGCCGCGAGTTGCCCGGAGAGCCAGAGCGGCGATGACATCGTCAACCGCGGAGACTGTGCCGGTGCCAATATTGGCCAAAAGGTCGCCGGTGCCACTGTCGATTAATATATTGTTGTTATTGCCGGAAGTATCAAGTTTGAGTGAGCCACCGGCTCTTAACCGCAATTCTCCGAGTCCACCTAGACCGCTGGTTGAAATATCAATTCCACCGTTGGTGGCTAATAGAGCGATAGAGTTAATGGCGGCTTGGTTGGAGGTCAAGCTGATTTGGGCGGTGTCGGTCATGGCGTAAGCTCCGGTGTAGGTGTGGGTGGAGGCGCCGGCATTGACATTGAAGGCGCCTGTTCCCGCCTGAAGCAGAACATTAGAATTGTTAGCCGAAGTGGAAAGCCGCAGGGTGCCGCCGGACAGAATCTTGATGTCGCCGTTGCCATTGGCAGAAGAAGATGACAAGGTAATCCCGCCTCTGGTTGCAGACAGGCCGATGGCGGCTACCACGTCATCAACCGCGGAGACTGTGCCGGTGCCGATGTTGGCTAACAGATCGCCAGTGCCGGAGTCTACTAATATGTTGTTATTATTGCCAGATGTATCAAGTTTCAGAGAGCCGCCGGAACGGAGTCGGAGTTCTCCCAGTCCGCCTACGCCTGAAGTTGAAATGTCAATCCCGCCGTTGGTGGCCAGCAGTTGGATAGCGCTGATGCCGGCATTGTTGGAGGTGGCGACTAGACGGCCTTGACCGGTGTTGGCGATAATGTTGGAATTATTAGAACTTGTGTCTAAGGTTAGTGTACCGGCTGATCTAAGCTTAATATCTCCAGAACCGGAAGCTGAAGAAGATGACAGATTGATGCCACCTCTGGAAGCGGATAGAGAAATAGCGTTGACGGTATCGTCTTGGGCAGTGACTGTGCCGGTGCCGATGTTGGCTAAGAGATCTCCGGTACCGGAGTCTACTAATATATTGTTGTTATTGCCGGAAGTATCAAGTTTCAAGGATCCACCTGAGCGCAATACCAGAGTTCCGTTACCACCAGCATTTCCGGTTGACAAATCAATTCCACCGTTGGTAGCCAATAAAGCCAAAGCTTGAACTGAATTCAAAGTGGATTGAGCATTGATTGAACCGTTGCCTGATCGCAAGAAAATATTAGATCCTGTTGCGCTGGTATCTAATTGCAAAGTTCCGGCTGACAGGATTCTGATATCGCCGTTTCCATTAGCATTGGAAGATGACAGTTGGATTCCGCCTCTGGATGACCTTAGGGCGATGGCGGCGATGACATCGTCTTGGGCGACTAAAGTAGTGGTTCCCACGTTGGCCAGCAAATCACCGGTTCCGGAGTCTACTAATATATTGTTGTTATTGCCTGAAGTATCCAGTTTCAAAGATCCGCCTGCTCTTAACCTTAGTTCACCAAGTCCACCGACACCTGAAGTTGAAATATCAATTCCGCCGTTGGTGGCCAGCAACTGAATAGCGGTGATGCCGGCGTTGTTGGAGGTGGCGACCAATCGGCCCTGGCCGGTATTGGCTAAAATGTTGGTGTTGTTGGCGCTGGTGTCCAAAGTCAGAGTCCCAGCTGATCGCAACTTGATGTCGCCGGAACCATTGGCAGAGGAAGAGGAAAGATCAATCCCGCCGTTTAATGACCGAAGAGTCAATGAGGTTGACGACGGACCGCCGGCCAGAACCGCGATATTTGTCCTGTTGGCGGTTGTGTCCAGAGTCAGAGTTCCGGCTGCTTTCAGGTTAATAATTCCTTGCGAATCTGATCCTGTCGACAACTGAATCCCGGAATCTAAAGCCGTAACTGTAATGCTGCCGCCGGCAGTCGCGCCGGAAGTTTGCAAAGTATAGCTGGCCGATCTTAATGTCATGGCGTCTTCGGCGGCCAAGAATAAATCATTGCCGTCAACATTAGAGTTGGTGGCTCCGTCCCCTGCCCGCAGAACCAGATTGCCGTTGCCGGCGGCCCGCAACCGTAAATCTTCAGCATCATTTCTTAATTCCACTGCATCCGCCGCGGCGTTCAGGTCAAAAACCAAAGTGTTGTTGCCGCCGGTGGTGTTTTCAATGAAGGTGATATCGCCGTCAATATTATTATTGATGGTTTCAGCGTTCTGGAGATAGACCTGATTGATGTAGCCAACTCTCCATTTCTTGGTAGTAGATCCCAAATCGTAAGTTGAATCCGCGTCCGGAATTAAATGGCTCTTAATCGTGCCGGAGAAATTCATGGCGCCCTTGAAAGTCCCGTTGCCGCCGACATCAATATCACCGTCTAGAAATAGCGAGCCGTTATTGTCAATCGTGGCCTTGGTCAAGCGCAATTCGGAGAATTTATTCGACCCGGTCCCCAATCCGCCGACTCCGGACACGGCCGGATAAATATTGCCATGGGCGTCAACTTCAACCGATCCGTCACCTAAAATTGAAACGTGAGATTGAGTCGATCCGCCGCCGGTAAAATGATACGGAGTGTAGGAACTGGCTTCTTCCAATTGGGCGTCGTCAATATAGAGGGCGCCGGCTCCCAAACCGTTGACCGTCACCATCGGGAACCATTTTTTGCCGTTCCAATTATTTTTGTTGGAAACCTGCAGGACTAAACGGCTCCATTCCTTGGTGCCGCTGAAACTGAAAGTCTTGGAAGCGGCTTCTTTATTATTAACTTCGTCCCAGAAAGACAATTTAACCGTGTGGACGTCGGTGTTGACCGGCTTAACCCACAGAGAAAAGGCATAATCCCGGCGTTCAATTAATTTAGTCGCCGGCTGGGAAATGCCGTAATTTCCGGTACCGCCTCCCACAAATTTCAGGCCTTTGGTGCCGGTGCGGATGGCTTCGGCGGTGGTGAAACTGTTGCCGGAATTGGAATCGTACTGATAATTCCATTGCCGGGGAGTCAAATTTGTGTCTTCTTCAAAACTGGAATTGCGGAGCAAGTTGACGGCCGGAGAAAATTCTTCTCTGACAGGGACTGATTCTGTTTCATCGCCCAAAACCACGTCGTTTTTGGTCTGATTTGTTTGGGCCAATTGTTCGACCTTGCTGGCAACTTTGTCAGCTTGCTGTTGAATTGAAGCTACATTACTAGGTTTGGACTCAACTTTGGCGGTTGATTTCACTACCGGTTGAGCTGCCGGTTTAATCATGGCAACCATCTTTATCCCGCCTGCCCGGCCGCCGGCCAGGGCCATAATTACCGGTTTCCCGGCTTCATATACCATATATCCTGAGGCCATAATTCCGGCTAACGCTAAAGCGGCAAAATTTGAGGCTGGGGTTTTGGTAAAAAGCTTATCCATTTGGGCAGGATACTAAAATTCCAATGTAAAATACATTTTAGAGAAGTTCTCAGGGGCGTGTCAAGAGGCAAAATGAAGCTGATTGACTGAATTTTCAATTTATCCTGCAAAGCAGGACCCTGCTCCGCAGGGCAATTTTCAATGAAATCTCAATTTCTCAATTTTCAAAAGTTTGAAAGTTGGAGCTTGGAGCTTCATTGGAGCTTGGTGCTTGAAAATTGGAATTTTTGCTTAAGTACCATCCCCGCAAACCTTACCAACGCAATTTGTCTCCTCCATCTCCACGGTTGACGGAACAATCTGTAAAGCCACCCCAGCCCTATACTATTTATATATGGGGGCGGGCGCAGGCTGGGATCGGCAATTTGGTCCAAGGCACCGCCGACGCCCATGGCTACCCCCACGTTTAGCCGGTAGCAGTTAGCAGTCAGCCATTTCTCCTGCTTGCCGTGGCCGAAAGCGACAAACAAAAGATCTGGGGAATAAGAATTGATCTGGGAGATGAGACGATCGTTCTCGAACTTGGAAATACTAGAAATGTTGTTTGGGCCATTGATGGACTGAATAAAGGCCTGGCCTTGCGAAGCAAGGCCAGGCCTTATTTGATGTCGTAGTTTCTCCACCGCCCTTTCCGCCACTCCCGGCTTGCCGCCCAAAAGGAGAACTTTCCAACCTTGCGACGCAGCTTCGGCAATCAGAGATTCCATCAAGTCAAGGCCGGAGAGGGGGGAGAGTGTTGAATGTTGAATGTTGAATGTTGAATGTTGAATGTTCGGATTTTCATTCGTCATTCGTAATTCGTCATTCAACATTTTCACTGCCCACACTATCCCCACTCCATCCGGAATCGCCAAATCCGCCGACTGCAGAGCTTTCATAAATTCAGGATCGGACTGCGCTGCCACAATCATTTCGGGATTGGGGGTGGTAATGATTTTGGGCAATGTTGAATGTTGAATGCTGAATGTTGAATGTTGAATGCCATTCGTCATTCGTAATTCATCATTCGTCATTTTTCTTCTTCGCCATTCTCTCACCCACTCCCTTACCAGCGCTAGCGCTTGAGGGGCGGAAGTGATGGAGATTGGTATGGAGAAGAGACTTATATTATTCATAGGAAATTGGAGGAGCAGTGTTTGGAGACGAGTAATAGAAATTGGAAATTTGAAGTTAGATATTTTCTAAACACTAATCTCTATTTTCTATTACCAGCCACTAAGTCACTACACCTCTAATCACTGATTTTATACTGAAACCTCATCTAGATGTTATCGCCCTCTTATAGCTTTCAAAATTTTCTAAAGCTATCCCCGTTCCTTTGGCCACGCACAGAATCGCGTCTTCGGCCGCATAAGCCGGGACTCCGGTTTCCAGGGTCACCAGTTTGGGGAAATTTTTTAATAAACTGGTGCCTCCGGTCATCACGATCCCGCGGTCGATAATATCCGATGACAGTTCCGGCGGAACTTGTTCCAAGACTGATTTTATAACTGAAATAATTTGCATTAAGCGGGGACGGATGGCCTCTGTCACGTCTTTGGGGCTGACGGTTACGGTCCGGGGCAAACCGTTGATGGCGTCGCGGCCCTTTACTTCAATTGACGATAGATTATGGACGATAGAAGATGGATGCTGTTTAGCAGAGACTATGGATGATAGATGATGGAAGGTGGTAGTAGAAGATAGAGGATGGAGAGTAGACTGATCGGCTCTGGATTTTCTATCTTCTATCTTCGACCTTCCACGACTATCTTCTATTTTCAATCTTCTATCGTCCAGTTGATCACTATCATCTACCGTCGTTTTATCTTCTCCGATAGCATCCCCTATCTTAATCTTCACCCATTCCGCCGTTTGATCGCCTATGATGAGATTATGATGTTTTTTGATATGGTTGGCAATCGCCTCATCTAACTTATTCCCGCCGATTCTGGCGCTATTGTGAACCACGACTCCGCCGAAACTGATGACCGCCGCCTCCGCCGCTCCCCCGCCGATATCCACGATCATATTCCCGCCGGCCTCGCCGATCGGCAATCCGGCCCCGACCGCCGCCGCCAGCGGTTCGTCAATTAAAAATACTTTTCTGGCCCCGGCCTGTAAAGCGGCATCCATCACCGCCCGGCGTTCAACTTGAGTACATCCGGCCGGAACGCAAATCATCACTTCCGGCTTCCACAAATAAAATTTTCCCATGGCTTTGCGGATAAAATATTTGAGCATAGCTTCAGTCACCACATAATCAGCGATGACTCCGTCGCGCATCGGCCGGGTGGCAATGATGTTGCCCGGCGTCCGTCCCAACATTTCTTTGGCTTCATTTCCGACAGCCAATACAGTCCTATCGTCAACCGCCACCGCCACCACGGTTGGCTCGTTAAGAACAATGCCGACGCCGGCTACATAGACAATACTATTTGCGGTTCCGAGATCAATGCCGAGACGTTTGAATAGTTTCATTGTAGAATATAGTATATCCTAATTCAGAGACGATAGATGATAGAGAACGGTCTGCAGAGACGATAGAAGATAGAGTGTCGAAGGTAGTGGTGGAAGATGGATGATTGAAGATAGATTGTCTGTTTCTGTTCTTTCCACCTTCTACCTTCCATTTTCTACCACCATCTTCTATTTTCCATCCTCTATCGTCTCTACTTTAGTCTATAATACCCTCATGCGCTTGATTCGGCTATTCAACTCCTACCGCCAAGTGATATACGCCTTAGCCGGGATTTTGTTTGTTATCGGCGGGACTTTTATCGCCCTAAAATGGGCCCGGGGATACCGCCCCAGTTTCATCGGCAATAAAGCCCCGATTGTTACAGGCACCGGATTATTGGTAGCCAACAGCGATCCTAAGGGAGCCGAAGTTGTTGTCAACGGCAAATTGACTACGGCGACAGACGATACTCTAAATCTCACTCCGGGAACTTATGACATCGAAATCAGAAAAAATGGTTACGCCGACTGGAAAAAACAACTTCAAGTCAAGGCTGAATTAGTCACTCAAACTACTGCCAAACTATTTCCTTCTGTACCAAACATGACTCCAATAACTTATACTGGCGCAAACGCCCCCACACCATCTGCGGACGGTCAAAAAATTGCTTATAAGGTTACCAATGCCGCCAATAGCGCCAATAATGGAATATGGGTGATAGAACTGGTTAGCCGGAACTTTTCAACCCGGGTTCCCGAACCTAAACAAATTTTCAAAAGTGTATCAAAATATGATTTATCTACGTCAAAACTGCTCTGGACGCCGGATTCCAGTCAGATACTGGTTTATTGGGTGGAAGAAGAAGTAAAACGAAAAACAGGGAGGCCAGGCCTTTCTACAATTTCCACGGCCATTTTATTATCGTCTGATAAATTAAATGATGAAGCTACAATCCGCGACGCCTCGGCTCGATTGCCGGCGCTTTTAGCACAGTGGTTTCAATCTTTAGATATTAAAGACGCTGAAAAATTGGCTAAACTTCCGGAAAGTACAAGTAGTCTGCTTATTTCCGGGGCGGACAACGTTTATTTTAGTCCCGATGAATTAAAGATTCTGTATACCGCAACTGCCGACACCACCATCCCCACCGGTGTAATCCCCGATCTGCCGTCTGAATCAACCCAACCGGAAACCCGTGATATAAAAAGTGGTACTATGTATATTTATGATAGTAAAGAAGATAGAAATTATGAAATCGGCGGAGCCGCTTCAAATGCCCCTGTAAGGCTTCCAAAACAAAATGGTGATGGTAGTAAGGATGGTTTAGATGGTAAGGATGGTAATGTCTATTGGAATAATAGGCTGTCTACCTGGTTTTTGCCTAACATGACCGGAAGAACCGAACTGCCAACAGTTCCGGAACAATTGTTGGTCCAAACTATAACATTTTTAAGATCAAAATACTCCCCCATTTGGTCTGAAAATATCCAATGGTTTCCCACCTCAAATCATTTAATTGAGGTCAATGACAACAAAATTTCTATTCAGGAATACGATAATACTAATAGCGTAGCTGTTTATTCCGGCCCGTTTTCCGATAACTTCACTTATCCCTGGCCAAACGGCGACAAGCTGGTTATTCTATCCAGCCTGAATACCGATTCCCCGGCCAATTTGTACTCGATCAATTTAAAATAATACGTTAATAGTTAATGCGTTAATGCGTTGATACGTTCATGCGTTCATTATTAATGCGTTTATACGTTAATGCGTTAATAGTTAATGTGTTAATAAGTTCATACGTTAATGAGTTAATTAATTCATTAATCCATTCTTCACGCGTCATCCTCTCTAATCAATCTTGCATAGGGGTTAATCAAACCTATGCAACTAATGATTAACCCTGCAATTTTGAAGCCAAACTTACAAAAAGTTACAAAAAGGTTACACCTTAAAAGACCTTAAAAGGTGTAACCTTTTTATTTATCGTCGAAACTTAACTTTGAGAGAAGTACTTCTGATGTAGACTCCACTTCTATGTCATCACCCTCAACAAACGACTTATAAGAATTAAATCCTGATTTTGAAAAATTAGCCAATACCTTATCCGGTTTAACCCACTCCCGATGAATTTCATTTAGATAATTAGGGTAAGACGAGGGCTGTGAATGTAACATCTCGCTTAAACTTCCTTTAAGGCCAATAACGCCAAGAGAGTTCCTATGAATATATCTGGTCACATAAAGTAATTGTTCGTCAGACAAAACTAGCACTGCTTTATAGGTTCCTTCGAATAATCCCCCAACCCTGTGATGACGGCGGTTAAAATACATAGAGTAACGAGTCATTAAAGACTGCAGAAACGACTGCATATGCCGCTCTTCTTTTTGCTGCAATAAAAAATGAAAATGGTTGGGCATTAAATTGTAAGCGTTCAGGTCGACTTTATTATTGAAATTATTCAAGCCCAATCCTTTTAGCGCCTCATCCTTTTGTTTTGGAGTCGCATTTGGATCAGCCAAAATAGTTTTCAGTTCGTCTATATTTTGAGGGCACAAATAAATCTTGAGATACGAGAGAAAAGTTTTATAGTCTTGATCGTCAATAAAAATCCGTCGTTTGTTAACTCCCCGGTTATAAACATGATAGTAACCTTCAGCTGAATAGTCTTTAACAATATTCTTGGCAGGCATATAAAAAATTCTAACATAAAAGGTTACACCTTAAAAGGTGTAACCTTTACATATCGCCTTTACATATCGTCCCCTACTGGAGGAACCTCTACGACCTTGATCATCCGATTGGCAGTCCCCGGCTTTATCTGACAGCTAAGCCGCTATCCGCGATTTAACCCTTCTGACGTATCATTTTAGAGAACTTGGAACTTGGTCCGCCAGCTGGCGGATTGAACTTGGAACTTTTTCGAAATTGCCTATTGACAACTATATATCTTCTATATATAAAAGGTTATATATCTCTTAGCAAAACATTAATCATTAAGCCTAAACATTGATCATTTCTGCCCATGACCAAACTGTCCAATTCGCAATCCCAAGTATTAACTGTTTCCCAAGCTGCTAAATTTTTAAAGGTTTCAATCGACACCCTGCGCCGCTGGGACCGGAGCGGAAAGCTAACCACCCGCCGCAGTCCTGGTGGAAATAGGCGCTATTCAAAGGAAGATTTAAGAAATTTTAAAAAAACCGGATCTTCTTCCAACGATACGCTTCTGACCGTCAAGGAAGCCGCCGAAAAACTTCAGGTCTCCCCTCTTACCATCCGCCGCTGGGATAATGAGGGGAAAATTAAAGTCACCAGAGATGAGTCAAATTACCGCCGGATTTCAATGTCGGAGATTAAAAGAATTTTGGGACAGGAACAGGGACAGCAAACAGAACAGGTCGAAAAGGTTGAAAAGGTTGAAAAGATTAATCGCGAAGAAATCACCCCCTTGATTAATCGTCAGATAGTAAAATTTTCCCTCTACGCTTTCACGGCTATCACCTTGGTCATCTTCGTTGTTGGCTTGCAATTAACTTCCACCCCCTGGGGCAAAGAGTTTTTATCCCAAAATATATATAAAGTTCCTCAAACATTATCAGAAGATGTCAAAAAGTTAAGTCAGGTTAATCAAGTTAAGGGCGATATCCTCGGCGACGAATCATTTCCGGCTGCTAACTACCAGCTACAAGCTACAAGCTATTCTCCCAATCTTCTCAAGAACCCCTCTTTCGAAACCAAAGGAGCAACTTCACCAACAGCTTTCTGGCAGCTTCATCCCAACTCGACTGATAGTAATACTCAAATGTCAAATCAAACCGCCCATTCGGGAAGTTACTCGTTACTTTTGCATGACGAATCTTGCAAAAGAATGACGAATGACGAATTAAAAATGACGAATGAAAATTCTTCTATTCAACATTCAACATTCAACATTCAGAATTGTGTCTTGGGAGTAATCCAGGAGAGTACTAAGACGGAAACAGGCAGAAACTATGAACTTGGTGTCTGGGCTAAGGTCAATAAAGGCCTGGCCTTGCTACGGCAGCAAGGCCAGGCCTTATCAGATACACGAATTCATCTCGCTCTGGGGCCGGGGTGGGATAGAAGCTTCCCGATAGGAAACAATGAGCAAGAAACAAGAAACAATGACGGATGGGAATACTACTCAACCACTTTTTCCAATCCGCCACCGGGGTTGGTACCGAGGATATATATAGAAAGCAAGAAACAAGAAACAAGAAACAATGAATTTTTCGTGTTTGTGGATGATGTTGTGTTTAGCGAAACTCAAGGTCTGGCAGACAATCAAGGCCTGGTCCGCCAGCTGGCGGACCAGGCCCTTACTGACTTCCTGGCTTCTTCTTTTCAGACTCTGATTCCATCCGGAGGAAATATTTTATCAATCTCCGCCAGTGGAATACTTTACCCCACCGACTCTGCTCAAACTCAAGGCGGACTGGGACTAGACTCCTCCAGATTCGGCAAGGCCTGGCTATCTAATATTGATTTATCTCAATCCCTATCCGTCAATGAAAAGATCGACATTGCCGGCAAACTGACTGCCAATGGAAACGTGACATTGGGAAACAATGACGGAGATGAAATTGAAGTCGGAGGCCGGTTCACTAGCGACCTTCTCCCCAAACAAAGCAACGCCGTGTCCTTGGGAACATCCGGCAACCGGTGGAACAACCTGTTCGCGGCGGCGGGCAATCTGTCGAATAATTTGACTGTCGGCGGGACAATCACCGTTACCGGCGGGATCACCGGCAGCAGCGGTTTGACCGTGACCGGAGATTTAGCATTGGACGGAGATCTGGACTTTACCGGCCCGCAGAATATTACCACCACTTCAGATAACTTGACCATCTCCCCTGCCGGTAATCTAATCATTGACACTTCGGGGGGATCGGTCATCGTCAGGGACGCTTCGATTAACTTAACCGGCCAACCCACCACCATTTCAGCCAATACTTTATCGGTAACTTCCAGCGGCACCTTGGCCCTAGACACTTCATCGGGAAATAACCAAATCAGAATCACCACCGGCACCGGATCTATCTCTGTTTCTTCCGGATCATTCACCGCCGGAGTCGCTTCCTACACCCTAAACGCTTCTTCCGGGGCCATTACTCTCCGGTCTTCGGTTGATGACCTGAATGCCATTCTGTTCCAGGCTACAGCCGGCGGGATTCAACTGTCTACCGGTTCGACAGATAACGGAGCCATTAGATTGCTATCTTCCGGAACGATCACTTTGGAGACATCACAAAATAACAACAACATTACTGTCCAAACCGGCACTGCCGATTTCAATGTCAACAACGGCCAATTGGTGGTTGACGGAAATGGATCATTAACTCTGGCTCCGAGCAATGGACAAGTGACGATTACCGGAAATACGGATGTCTCCAATGGGCTGGATGTGACAGGAACCACGACACTGGGCGACGGGGGGACTACCAACTATCTATCAATTTCCAATACCGGCGATCTGACATTTTTGGGCAGCGCCAATAATCTGATCGCCAATAACGACTTGGTGATCAGATCGGGAAACTCCCTGACGCTGGATACCAGTATTTCAAACAATAACATAGTGATTAACACCGGATCGGGAACGCTAAACGCTTCGGTTGGAGCTTTCACCTTAACCACCAGCTCCTACACCCAAACCACAAATGGTAATACCACCGTCACCCAGACTGGAAACATCAATCGGACTGTTGCCGGCAACATCACCGACCGGATCACCGGGGCTAACAACTACGTTCTCCGAGTGGGAAATTCCGCTTCTGACTCGACGGCCAACGGCAACGATATTTGGTTAGCGGCCGAAGATAGAATCGACTTGCGGGGATCGGCTTTCAAGCTAACCACCTCATCCGGCAGTTCCGGAGACTTGCAGCTGATCTCCACCGGCAGTTTGGTGCTGGACACCAGTACCAACAACACCAATCTGTTTCTGCAGGGAGGAACAGGAGGACTTATAGGAAATTACGGGACGGCTACACTCACTACTATCACCGACCAGATCGGAGCGTTGGCCCTAAGTTCGTCAAGAGGCGGGATAACTCTATCAACTTCTAACGCTTCCTCCAACGGAGCCCTTTACCTTAAATCAGCAGGGACTTTGCAGCTGGATACCAGCGCCACAGGATCTTCCATCCTAGCCCGCGCCGGCGCGGGCCAATTCAGTGTTAATGCCGGCCAAGCCGCATCCAATGCTATCGCTTTGGCAGCCACCAACGGCGGAATTGATTTATCCACTTCCGGCGCCAACGGCAACGGCAATTTGACTTTGAGATCTGGAGGAAATCTGCTTCTGGATGCGTCCGCTAACCGCACTAATATTGATATTTTGGCTGGCGGAACCGGGACCACTGCTCTGACTCTCCGTTCCAATAACGGTGGGATCGAATTGTCTTCCGGCAACGCTTCCGGCAACGGCAATATCATCATAAAATCTGCCGGTTCCCTCCAATTGGATACTTCATTAAGCAATCAAAACATTATCGCCAGAACCGGAGCCGGCCAGTTTGATGTGATCAGCAATCGAGCCGCCATAAATGCCATCGCGCTGAGCGCGACTAACGGCGGGATTGACATCTCCACTTCCGGTGTTGGCGGCTTGGGAGAACTAAGACTAAGATCAGGAGGTTCCTTGAAGATCGATACTTCAGGTAACAATAATAACATTCTAATTGACTCCGGAACCGGCAGTTTACTGGCAAATGTCGGAATACAGACGCTCACCGCTCAGAATGATGTTGTCAATGCTATTGCTTTGCGGTCATCCCGAGGTGGAATCCAACTTTCAAGCTCCTCTGCTTCCGGCAACGGCAATATTATGCTCCTATCTGCCGGCACTCTTACTCTGGATACCAGCGCCAAGAACTCAAACATAAGACTGCAAACCGGATCAGGGACGCTAACGGGGTCTTTGGGAACCGCCGCCTTGTCCACCGAAAACGGGGCGTTCACCATTCTGTCCCGGACCTCTCCCCTATCGCTGATCACCGAATCCACCACCAACGGGCCGATGTATTTATCATCAACCGGGACATTAACATTGGACACTTCCAGAACCGGCGCCAGTATCTTTCTCCAGGGCGGTTTAGCCAGAATCGGGTCGGGCGGGACGGTCAACAATGTCTCCGGCAATGGGGCGCTGTACGTCCAGGGCGGACTGGAGGTGGACGGGTCGGTGTGGCTGGGAGATATTTCCAGCGACGACTTAACCCTGACCGGCCAGATCGGCTCTAATCTGGTTCCCAGTGTCGGTTCAACCTATGATCTGGGTTCAACCACCAACCGCTGGGCCAATGGTTTTATTGACACCCTGACGGTGACCACCTTAAACTCCAGCGCCAATAATATTTCCGGCATCACCGGGGCTACTTTTACCATTGACACCAGCAACACTTCAGGCGACACCCAAGACATCTCGATCACGTTTGAACGGGGAACTCCAGCCACCAACTCCCAATTCTTTTGGGATGCCAGCGAGAAGTTTTTCTCCCTCAACGCCGCTGCCAACGTCTCCCCTGATACCGACATCACTACTCTGGCCGGAGAGCACGCGATTCTGAATGTCAATGACAGTTACGGCGGCAGAAGGATCGCGACTTTCTCCGAAAGAGGCACTCCCCGGGCGGTGATTGACAGTAGCGGAAATATATTGTTGTATCAATCTTCCAACATTGAAACTTCAGCCGGAACCCTGACTCTAAAGGGCTATTCCGGTCTGACTCTGACCACCTCGTCTGCTACCACCGGCGAGATCAGACTGCTAAGTAGAGGCACACTGCAATTGGATACCAGTACTAACAACACCAACATTCTGGTCAGAACCGGCAGTGGCCAGTTTGACCTGATCAGCAATCGGGCGGCTATCAACGCCATCTCCCTGGCGGCGACCAACGGTGGGATTGATCTGTCTACCAGCGGAGTTGGAGGTCTGGGCGAACTGCGGCTAAGGGCAGGCGGATCATTGAAGCTGGATACTTCGGGAAACAACAACAATATTCTGATTGACTCGGGTACCGGCAGCCTGCTTTCTAACGTTGGCGTCAATACTCTGGTGGCTCAAAACGACGTCATCA
>Ga0082335_1006774_pt1 | contig 14422 bp, 11 predicted proteins | sample Subgrocontami58m_FD_72375 | JGI IMG/M metagenome (GOLD analysis project Ga0082335, IMG submission 72375) | Subsurface groundwater microbial communities from S. Glens Falls, New York, USA - GMW37 contaminated, 5.8 m (SPADES assembly) (version 2) ...
TTGAGCGCCAGTCGTAAATCATTTAAATCAAATGGCTTTTTTAAGTAGTCAAATGCATCAAGTTTCATCGTATCAACGGCTGTTTTAAAAGAAGGATACCCCGTTAATATAATAACGCAAATATTCGGATGCTTCGATTTTATTTCTTTGAGTAATTCCGTACCACTTATTTGCGGCATTTTTAGATCTAGAATGACAATGTGAAACTTTTCCTGTTCCAATGTGGACAGTGTATCCATCGGTTTAGTAATGCCTTTGGTTATATACCCCTCATCAGACAAAAATTTAGTTAAATACAAATTATAGTCCTTGTCATCATCTACGACTAATATTTTTATTCCTCTATCCATGGGCTATCGCCTTTCCAAAATCTATGGGTAAATTGATATCAAAGGTAGTACCGCTACCTATTTTACTTTTGACATGAATCGTACCACGATGTTTTTCTATAATTCCATACGTAATAGATAAGCCAAGTCCCGTTCCTTTGCCCACTTCTTTTGTTGTAAAGAATGGATCAAAGATTTTAGATAGATAATCCCTATGAATACCAATACCCGTGTCTTTAAAACTGATGTGGATGGTGTTTTTGTCTTTTTGGGCTGTGGCAATTGAAATGGTATCACCATCCGAAGTAGCATCGTCAGCATTGATGAGTAAATTCATAAATACCTGCTGCAATTGTTCTGCAAATCCTTTGATTTTAGGCAAGCGTGAAGGGAGTTTTAAGATAATATTTTTGTTTTTTGCATTGAATTGTTCGATAATAAGAGAGGCAGTGTTTTTAATTAATTCATTAATATTAAGGGGTTTCGGATACTCGTTTCCCTCGGAGTGTGATAGGTCTAATAACGAATCTACCGTTTTCTCAATACGTTTCGTTACCTTTTGCATAGTCCTGAATTCTTTTACTGTCTCCCTTGTGAACGTATTATTTCTTTCAAGAAAACCTTGTACCATACCTGAAAGTATAGCAAGAGGCGTATTAATTTCATGAGCCACACCGGCTGCAAGTCGCCCAAGGGAGATTAATCTGTCAGAGTGTACCAATTGCTGTTGAAGCTTTTTTTGTTTTTCCTCTGCTTGTTTCTTTTCTGTAATGTCCTGAATTAATTCCAGTACCTGCACCACATTCCCTTCTTTATCAAAAATGGGAGAACTGATCGCATTGTAAAATATTTTTTTATGCTTATTATAAACGACATGTTCCGTTTGATTTATTTTTCCCGTTTTAAATACTTTACTGGAGGGACAATCCGTAGGGACTGATTTGAAGTGACAATACGTATCAAAACACGTACGATTCAAGATGTTCTTGCCTAAGGGGTGATTTTCGATGAGTCGTTTATTTGCCCAGCATATTTTGTTATTCCTGTCAATAACTAAGAGATCAGCGCCTATTTCACTCACGATATTATCCAATTTGCTTTTCTCTTCTTTCAATTCCAGTTCGAGAAATTTTCTTTTCGTTATATCCCTGAAGTGTACCAATATGTATAAAACACTATTTTCTTCTTTTACCACCGAAAGGTCTAATTCCATAACTAAAAGTTGCTGGTTTTTACTGATAACTTCAATTTCGGTAGTTTGAACTTTAGTGTTAACCGTCACCTCTAGAAGTTTCAAAATAGATTTCTTAGATGCCTTGGGCAAGAAATCGTAAATATACTTCCCGATAAGTTCTTCCATTTTGTAACCGATAATTTCTTCTTCACGCTGGTTTATGGTAAGAATCTTTCCATTAAGGTCCAGCATCATCATGGAATCTGGAGCATTATTAAATAATGTCTTGTAACGTTCTTCCGAGGCTTTAATACGGCTGAAGAGCTTTGTGTTTTCAAGGGCAATGGCAAGTTGTGGAGCTATCTGCCAGAGATAATAATAGGAGTGTTCATTGAAACTGTTCGTTTTTTCACTGCCAAAGGTAATCGCGCCGAGCACCTTGCCCTTGTATGTAAGCGGGAACCCGAGTCGAGAGTGTATTCCTTCTTTAAGTAATACATTGTCTGTCCAAAAACGACCTTTTCCCGTATTATTGGCTATTACAGGCTCCCCAGTTTTAATAACCTCTTCAAGGAGGCTGCCAGACAGTGGAAAAGATCCACCTTCATTAATCTCGCTAAAGTTATACGTTTTCGTCAACGCAAACACTTGAAACCATTGCCCCTGTTCATTTGAAATGATTAAGCAAGCACGATCAAATGAAATAACCTTCTTTAATTCATCGCATATATTTGGAAAGACTTCCCGTATATTCAAACTGGTGGCTATTGCTTTATTGATGTTGTTGATAATCTCCTTCTCTACCAGCGACTTTTTAAGGCTCGCTTCCAGTTGCTGCTTGTAAAGAGCTTTTTCTACGGTCTTCTTTAAATAATCAGGATCAAAAGGTTTCAGTATGTAGTCAACGGTATCTAAACACAAGGTATTGATTACCGTCTTAATTTTACTTTGGTCAATCATGATGAGTATAAGGGTATTCGGCGATGCTTCTTTAATTTTGTTTACTAACGAAAGCTCTCTGTCATCGTACAGTCTCAGGTCGAACAGAATTAAATCTACATTGTTTTTGTCCAGAGTCTGAACAGCCTCGTCTCCGTTAGACACCGTATAAACGGGGTATCCATTTTCTTCCAATAGACTTTTTAATGATACTCGCATGAGTTTATCATCATCGATAACGAGAATATTATTTCTCTTTTGCATCATAAATTAATTTAGCTTATAAATTTAGTTGTAACTATTGGACATACCAAAGTTTATTATATTAATATTATAGAAAATTTATGTCAAGAATAAAGCACAATATCGGTAACAAGGTCAACTACGAATTACTAACAATCTCATAAAAGGCAGAGAGGTTGTTTACACCTGTTTATAAAGTCGCTGGACTTGTGACAAAATAAAGCATTGACAAGCATCAGTGAGTAATTACAATTAGTAGTATAGTAAACGTTAAAGGAAAGTTGTCATTGCGAGGAGGAACGACGAAGCAATCTTGAAACAGGGATTGCTTCGCTGTCGCTCGCAATGACGTTTTATGTCAACTTATTTAATACGTTCACTATAGTAGATTTCTCAGAAGGTGTCTGGAATGATATTCAAACAATTAAATAAGGCTTCCTGTAAAACCTACCTTATTGGCTCAGAAAATACAAAAGAGGTGATTGTGGTAGACCCCGTGCTGGAGCATGTAAGCGAATACATAACTCTTATTAAAAATGAGGGGTTGAAACTGACCCATGTCTTAGATACTCATACACACGCAGACCATATTTCAGGGGCAGGAGCATTGGCCGACCGGACGGGCGCTGTATACGCCATGCATCAAGAATCACCTGTCCGCTGTGTGGCCTTCCACGTTCCTGACGGATTTGATTGCCACTTGAGCGATATGCCTGTCAAGGTCATACACACACCGGGTCATACCAAAGATAGCATGTGCTTGATTTTTTCAGATCGTATTCTAACAGGCGATACATTATTTTTAGATGATGGTGGGGCAGGCCGTACGGATTTACCTGGTGGAGACCCCGGCGAACACTGGGAATCTCTGCAGAAAATCATGAAATTGCCTGATCATTTGATTGTATATCCTGCCCACGAATATCGCGGGCGTGAGCCTTCCAGTTTGGGGGAACAAAAGAAACGCAATCCGAATTTACAACGCCGTTCGAAAGATGCATACATCAAGTGGCTCACCGATATGAAATTAGGGGCTGCCGACTGGATGAAAGACGTCCTGAAGGCTAATTATGAATGTACACGAGATCCCAAGGCTGCGTGGATTCCCGTAGATGTACCAGCCTGTGAAATAAAGGGAACAATGTCACCCGGGGTCAATGAACTGCAAGTGCCTACCATTCCTGTTGCAGAGGTTCGGAGACGTATCAAAGACAACCAGTTAGATGGAACGATGATACTCGATGTCAGAGAACCAGCGGAACTTAAGGGTAATCTGGGTGTTATTCAGGGTGTTATAAACATCTCTGTCGGACAGGTGGTAGATCGGTTGCCTGAATTAGAAAAGTACAAAGAAAAAGAAATCATCACTGTGTGTCGCAGTGGAGGTCGCGCCCACACCGCGGCTGCCATTTTGCTGAAGGCGGGGTTCAAAAAGGTCTTTACCATGAGCGGCGGCATGATGGCTTTTCGGGAAGCAGAAAAATCAGATAAAATGTGATTTTCACGTTTTTGTTTTTTGGCAAGGTTTCGCAAAATAAGCCGAGAGAGATAATTCATGCCTGTGAAAACATTTGTAAAGGGTACCATCGAAAAGGGTGAGTATTTTTTCAGATACTCAACACGTCATTTGAGGGTATTGCCCGATTTTCTTATAATCGGGGCTCAAAAATGCGGCACATCGTCTCTTTACAGGAACTTAGTCAGACATCCATCGGTTATTCCCGCATTCGTAAAAGAAATTTACTTTTTTAATACCAAATACTTTCAAAAAGGTGTTAACTGGTACAGAGCATATTTCCCGTTATTACCATATAAGTATTACGTTACTCTGATAGGTAAACGGGATTTCCTTACTGGAGAAGCAACTCCCGGCTATATTTTTCATCCGCATGCACCCAGGAGAATTTCTGAACTCTTACCAGATGTCAAGATAATAATCCTTCTTAGAAATCCCGTTGATAGGGCATATTCACACTATTATCATGAGGTTCGGAAAAAACGCGAAAGCATGTCCTTCGAAGACGCAATAAAAATGGAAGAAGAAAGACTTCGCGGAGAGTTTGATAAAATTACAAAGGATGAAAATTACTATAGCTTTAACTATCTGCATTATTCTTATCTCGCGAGGGGAATTTACGTTGAACAATTGAAGCGCCTGCACCAGTATTTTAAGAAAGAACACATATTGATTATAAGAAGCGAAAATTTTTTTAACGATGCGCAAGCGTCTTTTGAACAGGTGCTGCAATTCCTGGACTTGCCGAGTTGGCAACTGAAAGACTTTAAAAAGGCCAACGTTGGTTCCTATTCAAAAATGGATGCTGCCACAAGAAGCCGTTTGCTCAATTATTTTGAACCTCATAATCACCGACTGTATGAATACCTGGGCATTAACTTTGGCTGGGATAAATAAAAATCAATGAAGCTTATAGTTGCTAATATACCAATAGAATTATCAGGAAACGGAGAGGTTTATAACAATATTTCAAAAGAGCTTTCTGGTTTTCCGGAAACAAATGAAACTCCCGAAGTAATTTTTAGAATCAGTACAAAAAAATTTGAGATACCCCACGATGTGACCGTTGCATCTGATATTCTTTATAATGCCCGCTACTTTGCTTTAAAAAATGCTTCATTAAATTTTGAGATAAAAGGAAAGATTTTTGAAAAAGAGCAACTGGAGGTAAATGTTTGCCCTGTTATTAAAAAAAAGGGTATCTTAAAAATTAGGCAAAGATTCAGGGATTGGAATTTCTTTACAATTGAAGAAACGCTTGCGAAAAACTTTATGTACAATATCTTCGATTTCATCATGGAATTAAAATTTTTAGTCAAGGGTTCGAGTTTTATCCATGCAAGTAGTATAGAAAAGGATGGGAAGGCAATAGTATTCGTTGCGGCAGGCGGGGTTGGTAAAACAAGCATTATGTTACAAATACTTAAAAAAACGGATTGGAGATATTTGTCCGACGATCTCAGCATTGTAGACAGTGACGGCCGCGTATATTTTAATCCGAAATACATTCAAATCTACCCTTACAATGTAAAAAACGATTTTGAGTTATATAATTTGTTGATGAAAGACAGAGGCGTTTTCGATAAATTAAATTGGTTTTATAGAAAATTAAGATACGGGGAAAATTTAGTTCGACGAAGAATCGATCCCCAACAATTTTTTGGGGCCGGAAAGGTGAGTAAGTCTGCATCTATACATAAAGTCATTAGCCTGGTAAGGACAAGTGTGAAGGATTTCGAAATAGGTGAAGCCAATCCTCATGTAGTTAGCAAGATAGCTTCTGAAATACTATCACTTGAAATCAGTCCGTTTTTTAAATATTCTTGTTTGTGTAATGGCGGTGGGACAGACAGCCCATTTCCTAAAATTGAGGAAATAAAAGAAAGATCGGTACAAAGATTTCAAGAAATATTTAAAAACGTCCCATGTTATCAATTAAAAATTCCCTTAAGAGCATCACCGCAGGATCTATACGAGTACATTGATAAAAATACACCAATATTTTACGTTTGACATCATAGGCTTGGTATGAGAATAGCTTTTATTGTCAGCAGGTTTCCAGCCTTATCACAAACTTTCATTCTCAATCAGATTACTGGCTTAATAGATCGTGAACATAGGGTTGATATTTATGCAGTTCAGTCAGATAACAATCCCAGGATACATCCTGACGTAACAAAATATAACCTATTAAATCATACGTATTATTTCCGGGAATTACCCTCAGGCAAGTTGCGACGTTATATAGAAATCACAGGTCTTATAATCAAATATTTTTATAAAAAACCCAGGAGCCTGTTGAAAACATGGCGGTTAAGTAGTCGTGGAAAGGGTTCGATTCTAAAAATATTATGCGCAGGATTTCCTTTTCTGGATAAAGAACCGTATGATATTATCCATTGTCATTTCGGGCCGAACGGTATTCTGGGCACTACACTGAAAGATACAGGTGTTATTGAAGGAAAAGTGGTTACCACATTTCATGGTTATGACATTACATCCTATATGAGGAAACACGGGGACAATGTATACAATAGCCTTTTCTTGAAGGGCGATATGTTTCTCCCTATTAGCGAACGCTGGAAAAATAAGTTGGTAGAATTAGGCTGTAGTGAACGAAAAATTGCTGTGCATAGGATGGGTATAGATACGAATAAATTCCATTTTGCATCTGATAGGAACAGGAGAGATGGTAAAGTGCGATTGTTAACAATCGCACGGCTTATTGAAAAGAAAGGGATTCAATATGCGATACAAGCAGTTGGTGTGGCGCTCAAGAAGTATCCAAATATTGAGTACTGCGTAGTTGGTGACGGACCACTAAAAATTACGCTGAAAGGTTTAATCGAAGAATTGAATATCGGGAATAATGTCAAACTTTTAGGCTGGAAGCAACAAGAAGAAATTCTAGAATTAATGAAAAACACAGATATATTAATAACCCCAAGTGTTGTTAGTAAAGACGGAGATGAAGAAGGAATTCCTGTGGTATTAATGGAAGCGCTGGCTCAGGGAATGCCCGTCCTTAGCACTCAGCATAGTGGAATACCTGAATTAGTTCAGGATGGAGAATCGGGATTCCTGGTTCCCGAGAGAAACGTTGAAGCCTTGGCAGATAAACTGGAGATTCTTATAAAACACCCGGAAATATGGTCAGAGATGGGCAGAAAAGGACGAGCATACGTTGAGAGATACTATAATATCGATAAGCTAAATGATAAACTGGTAAAGTTGTATCAGCGAGTGCTTCTCGGAACCTTTTGATCTTAGTAGGGGCAGAAGATTTTCTGCCCCTACAAGAACTGTATGTTACCAGCAAAAATAAAAAATTATAAGAAGAAACTAATCTATTACTTCAAGAATCGATTCGCTACGGTTAACGAGAAGCCCATTATTGTGTTGGGGAATCAGAAATCCGGCACATCTGCCATTGCCCATCTACTGGCTGATTACGGGGGATTGTCCAGGACAATAGATATTCCTCCTCTGTGGGTGCCTGTTGTATTTAAAGTAATGAATGGACAGATTGATTTCCAGGATATGGTCATGCGTCATCGGTTTTACTTTTCAACGGAACTCATCAAAGAACCAAATATGACCTTCTTTGCTGGCCACGTATTAAGGGCGTTTCCCAAAGCCGCGTATATATTTATAGTCCGGGACCCGCGCGATAATATTCGGAGCTTATTAAATCGAATGAAAATCCCCGGAAATCTTGCGGAAGTTAATGAGCAGGTTTTCACCACCGTGTCTTTAAACAGGTTTAGGATGACGCTTGATGCAAGTGTGTGGGGAGGAGATAAAACCGAGAATTACATTGGTGCACTGGCACATAAATGGAACAAGGCGGTTGATAATTACTTACTTTATCGCGACCGGATGATTCTGGTAAAATATGAAGACTTTCTGGTTGATAAGTACAGATTTATAGATGCGCTTGCCAACCAGCTAGGAGTTACAAAAAAAAATGATATTACGAATAAATTGGATGTACAATACCAACCGCAGGGTAATCGTGATGTCTCGCTGGAAAATTTTTTCGGAATAAACAATTTGATGATTATCGAACGGATTTGCGGTTCACGGATGAAAGAATTTGGATATCATAGCCGAAAACCCGAATGAAAAATTTAAGAGATAAGACTATCAGTGGGATTGCATGGAATATAGTGAGCAATGTAGGGCAGCAGGTGCTCGGATTTGTTATAGGGGCCATACTTGCCCATTTGCTGTCTCCGAAAGAATTTGGTCTTATTGCAATGATTACGGTTATTACAGGCTTTGCCGGCATTTTCTCTGAATTAGGATTCAGTGCGGCATTAGTTCAGAAACGTAATATAGGTCAGGAGCATCTGTCGACCGTGTTCTGGATAAACATAGCGGCAGGTTTATTGTTAATGCTCATTTTTATGGCAGGTTCTCCCCTCATTGCTGGTTTCTATAAGGAGCCACAACTGGTTCTCATTACGATATTCATCTCAGTTAATTTTCTGATAAATTCTCTGTGTATTGTCCAGAAAACGTTGATGACCAGAGATCTAGATTTCCGGACACTTTCAATTGTAGAAATTGCTACTGTTGTTGTCCCTGGCCTGGCGGCCATAGTGATGGCTTACTCCGGATTTGGTGTCTGGAGTCTGGTAATCCAGTCAATTGTCACTTCAATTAGTAGGGTTACTTTTTTATGGCGGCTCAGTAAATGGCGTCCTCGTTTTGAGTTTCACTGGTGGGCGATTAGAAATCTCATCGGGTTCAGTTCGAATTTTTTAGGAACTAAATCGCTCAATTACTGGGCACGAAACCTTGATAATCTTCTGATCGGTAGGTTTCTGGGGATGGATGCACTCGGCGTTTACAGCCGTGCATATTCGGTGATGATGACGCCTTTAACGAATGTATCACGGGTAATCTCCCGTGTTATGTTTCCTTCATTCTCGGTCATTCAGGAGGACAAACAGAAGATTAAGGAAGTTTATTTGAAGATAACGCGTACCATCGCCCTGGTTACGTTTCCACTCATGTTCGGGCTTTTCGTTTTAGTGAAACCTTTTGTTATGGTGGTATTCGGTCCAAAGTGGACCGAGATGATTCCTCTCCTGCAGGTGCTTTGCCTGCTGGGTATTCCTCAATCTATAGGAACTCTTAATGGGAACCTTTATCTATCGCAGGGTCGGGCAGACGTGCAATTCAGGATTAGCCTTGTACTCAAAGCCAACACTTTGCTGAGTATTATTGTGGGGCTTCGTTGGGGAGTTATGGGGGTTGCAATTGGGTACACAATCGCTTCATTGATAAATTCATATCCGAGTATTTCTTATGCCGTGAGGTTAATTAACATGACTTTTTTTGACCTCTTAAGAAATCTCTCAGGTATATTTGTGAACGCAGCAATGATGGCTGCCGCCGTTTGGGTATTTGGGTTAATGCTTCCGGATGGCTGGCCATACTGGGTGTGTCTGGCAATCCAGGTGCCTTTTGGCATACTAATATATTTCATGCTGCTCCATACATTTAAACTGAAGGCCTATCTGGATATTAAAAAATTTATCCATGAGCAGTGGCAGATAAGATTTGTAAAATCGGCAAGAGAATTTAACGCTTAAGAAATAATCCTGTCGCAGCATAGCCGCACCAATCAATCTACCCCCTCTTTCTCCCATTTGCAAGGGGAGAATATAAGAGGGGTAAAAACTTTCTAAAACATGTCCTCATGAAACTCGTCCTCGCGAAAACGGGGAATGGGGAAAAGAAGTTTTTAAAGAGTACTCTATATGGAAAAACAGGACAAGAAAATTAATTTTATATTTTTATGGCGGCAGAATGATTGGGGATTGTTCAAACGCAGAAACGAGGCGCTTTTGCTGGAACTTTCCCGCAGGGATTCTGTTGAAAGTGCACTTCATATAGAGCCTCTTACCCCGAAAGGAATTATAGGTCTTATCGTACGGTGGTGGCAGGCAAGAGACGATAGTGTGAGACGAATATACAGGCTTCATTTTAAAAAGGCCTTTTTCCGTACTCCTGTGCCGGTTGATGGAGAAAAAAATGTTTATGTGAACAGCATATTTGTTCTTCACTCCAAAGACAATAGAGTACTAAAGAGATTGAGTGACATTTTGATAAGGCTCCAGGTAAATATTTTAAATAGAAAATTTATTCAGGCAAAAAAGAATATAGCGCTCGTTGTGTATCCTCCTTCAGGTTATCAGAGAGAAGTAATAAATACGATAAGGCACGATGTTTTGATAGCCGATCTGGTTGATGACGTGATTGCAAGGACGAAAAATAATGTTATGAAAAATACATTTATAAATGTTTGTAAAACCATTTTGCCAAAATGCAAATGGATATTTTCGACTTCTCCCGCACTGGGGGAATACAGGAGTTATGCGGGGCAGGAGATAGAGTATTTGCCTAACGGAGTGGATTCTCATGAATTTTCCGTGAATTTTTCTAAGAAATATTTTGAAAATCATCACAGCAAGACTGCTGGATACGTGGGGAATATTAATCAACTTGTAGATCTGGATTTGCTGGAACATAGTATTGTAAATTGTCCGCATGTTGATTTTGTTCTTATCGGCCGTATTGATAGAGAGACGGCGAAGGGTGTTAAAAAAATAATTAATCAGTATAAAAATTGCCAGTATCTTGGCGAACGCAGATTTACTGAAATTCCTGGATATTTGTCGAGTTTTGACGTCCTGATAAGTTTTAAAAAAGACGACTACAGTACCCGTGGTAACGAGTCTATGAAGATTTATCAATATCTGTTATCAGGTAAACCCATAGTATCGCTGCCACTTTCACCGGCCGACCGCTTTGCTGGCCTTATTTATGTTGCCTCGGATAAATTCCAGTTTGTTGAATATTTAAAAAAAGCCCTGGAGGAAAATGATCCTGAGATTAGAAATAAGAGGATAAATACTGCTCTGGAGAATACCTGGACAAAGAGGGCTGATGTTATTCATAACAGAGCATTAAAGTATTTTGGTATTTCAACGTCAACTATCCTGTAATTGTCCGTATTTATAGAGAAATATTTGCTCATGAGGGAAAAATACTGAATGACCACCGTATCTCGTGATGTGGTTATGCTTTCTACAGCAGATTGGGACAATCCTTTCTGGACTAATAAACAGCACGTTGCGGTACAGCTCGCCGCATCCGGGTACCGGGTTTTTTATATTGAGTCTTTGGGTTTGCGACGTCCGAGTGCAAGCGCTCACGATACAAAACGAATATTTAACCGCCTGAAAAAGTTAGTCATAGGACCGCGCCTTGTCCAGAAAAACCTCTGGGTGTGGTCGCCTTTTGTCATTCCTTTCCAGAAATATAGCTTCATTCGTCGATTCAACAGGTTTCTTTTGTCTGCAATGCTTAAGTTCTACATGAATAAAACAGGAATTAAGCGAGAAATCTTATGGACATATAACCCCTTAACGACATACTTATTAAATATCAGAGGCTTTAAAAAAATCGTTTACCACTGCGTGGATGATATTAAAGCACAACCGGGTATGCCTGCAAATATTTTTGAACATGCCGAAAAAGATTTAGTTGAGAGATCACACATTGTTTTTGCCACATCTCCAAAATTAGCGGAAACGAGAATCGTGTGGAATCCGAATACATACTATTTCCCAAATGTTGCTGATTTCAAACATTTTTCAAAGGCTCGTGATGCAGAAACCATTATTCCAGACGACCTTTTGAAAATACCAGTTCCCCGGATAGGTTTTATTGGGGCCATTAGCGATTACAAAGTGGATTTCAATCTTTTACGTTGTATAGCAAAAGCACGACCCGATTGGTCTGTAGTGCTTATTGGGAAGGTGGGGGAAGGCGATCCGTGGACCAAGACAAGGTTATTCCAGGACATTCCGAATATTCATCTCATAGGACCTCGCCCGTATTCTGAATTACCTTGTTACCTTAAGGGGTTAGATGTTACTATACTACCTAATGTATTAAATGAATACACAGAATCTATGTTTCCCATGAAGTTTTTTGAGTATTTGGCTGCGGGCAAACCGGTAGTGAGCGTTGATTTGCCGGCATTGCGTGCATATCGAAACGTTGTCTGTATTGCTCAGTCACCGCAGGATTTTATTAGAGGTATTGATGAGGCTTTGAAAGGCAATACAGCGCCACTGGAAGAACGTATTTCCGTGGCGAAGGAACACACATATGAAATACGTACGCATAAAATGTTGCAACTGGTTGAAACTTTATAGATAACCACACAATATCCTCCTGCATATGTGGGTAGAAACTGGCATTGTGGGACTATTGGTATTCTTATGGTTATTTGTAACGGTATTTTACGCAGCAATAAAATCATGGCGGTCTTTAAAATCAGCCGACGCGCTTTTTGCGGTCAGATGGATTGCCTTTTTGGTAGGTTGGATGAAGCGGAGCGCACCCAACAAATCATAGAATGGCTTTGCTTAATCCATCCTGCTTGACTCGAACTTATGCCAAGAGTAAAGACCTGCCCCCCATTGTTCTCGCCATTCCCTATTTTCGTTGACACATTCCGCTATCCCGATTATATTCATACTATGAAAGAAATGAAGCCAATACCTTACAGACATAGACCCAAGGGCTTAACTATTCTCTATGAAGACAAGGATATTATTGTTATTGATAAGAGTTCTGGCTTATTGACGGTGAAAGCAACGTATGAAAAAGAAAAAACTGCTCATCACATTTTAACCACCTATATACGTAAGGGCAGCCTTAAATCAAAAAAAGAACTTTTTGTTGTACATCGATTGGACCGTGACACTTCTGGTGTTCTTGTGTTTGCTAAGAGTTTTGAAGCCAAAGAAAATCTTAAACTGCAATGGAAAAGTGTTAAGAAAATATATGTAGCAGTGGTTCATGGAATATTAACGGAAAAAAGCGGGACAATCACTTCGTATTTAGCGGAAAACGAGGACTATGAAGTTTCTTCGGTTAAGGATCCCGGAAAAGGGGAATTAGCAAAAACCCGTTATAAAGTTATAAAAGAAGCAAAAAAATTTAGTTTGCTTGAAATTGAACTATTAACGGGCAAAAAAAACCAGATACGGGTTCATTTCTCTGAGAAAGGACACCCACTCGTTGGTGACGATAAATATGGTAAAAAAGGCGAGCCGAAGAGCCGCCTAGCCCTTCATTCACACTATCTAACGTTTAGACATCCACACAGCGGCAAAGAACTAACCTTTGAAGCCGAGGTGCCTGGTTTCTTTAAAAGTTTTTTTGATAACATATGAAAAACAAGCATAATATTTTAATGCAGAGGGCGCTGAGAACGCAGAGAAAGAAAATCGAAAAATACACAGGGACGTTCGGATGGGAGTCTAATGGGTGACCCTGGTACTCTCCATGGGAACAAAGGCTTTTATTGCGAACTTAGGGAGAAGACGGGAGGTGGAATATTAAGCGTCTTGCCAAGAGGCAGGCCGAAGAAACAAAAGCACAGATAAATAGTACCTGTCCTCAATTCTTCCTTAAGAAAAGATTTTACCTGCTAACCGTTTAAAATCCACCGACGCGCTTTTTGCGGTCAGATAGATTGCCTTTTTGGTAGGTTGGGTGAAGCGGAGCGCACCCAACAAATCATGGAATGGCTTTGCTTAATCCATCCTACTTGACTCGAACTTATGCCAAGAGTAAAGCCTGCCCCCGCCAACGACCCTTCATGTTAGCTGATACTAATTTATACAACCTTTGTATGCTCTTTTACTTCGCGTTCGAGGCGTTCGCCAAGTTCGTCAGAAGTAACATCCAAATCGTACTGTGCCTGTAATCCAAGCCAAAACTCAGGAGAAGTACCAAAAAAACGAGCCAATCTGAGAGCAGTATCAGCAGTTATCCGTCTTTTTTGAAGTATAATCTCGTTGATTCTCCGGGGAGGAACACCGATATTAAGGGCAACTCTGTTTTGACTCAAGCCCATAGGCTTGAGAAATTCCTCCAAAAGAACCTCTCCAGGGTGAACCGGCTGTAATTTCTTCTTTCCCATAGATTTTCTCCTCAATGTTTAAAATTGGCAGACGCGCTTTTGGCGGTCAGATGGATTGCCTTTTTGGTAGGTTGGGTGAAGCGGACAGACTGGGTCAAATGAAACATTTATGGCCTAAAATGGTCACATATGGGTATAAGAATCTATTTTCAGGCTAAACAACTACGAGTCTTCGTCTGACATGGGAGAAAGGACGTAAGTATTTA